>TARA_R110002050_G_scaffold206296_4_pt1 | contig 58276 bp, 51 predicted proteins | sample TARA_R110002050 | Tara Oceans TARA_R110002050 (sample SAMEA4396988) | marine metagenome | biome: Polar Biome; feature: [DCM] deep chlorophyll maximum layer (ENVO:01000326); material: water (ENVO:00002006), including particulate matter (ENVO:01000060) such as... | depth 25 m
TCTCATCGGGGCTTGCAATCGTGAAAGCCGCAGCAGATTGCAGCGCCGGGATGCGGCGTGGATTGGCTTCGCTGATGGTGACGTCGGCAGCACCTTGCGCCTTGAGCGCCAGCGCCGCGCCCAGACCGATCGCGCCACCGCCGATGACAAGACAGCGCGCCTCGACCAAAGGCAGATCCAGGGCCTGGCTGCCCAGCCGCACGCCATGCCAGCCACAGGCCAGCGGCTCGGCAAGGCATGCCTGTTCGAAAGAGACATGCGGAGGAATATCGACCAGGTTTTCCGCCGGAATCGCGATAAATTCCGCGAAGGCGCCCTGACGCGGCGCCATCGACAGGATCTGGCGCGAGGGGCACAGATTGTTGCGTCCCGACCTGCAGGCCCGGCACTCGCCGCAGGTCGCGAGCGGGTTGACGGTGACCTTCCGCCCAACCCCCGGACCTTCAACGACGATGCCAGCGGCTTCATGGCCAAGAATCAGCGGCGCGGGGCGGCGTTCGTCATGGCCGAGATAGGCATGCATGTCGGAGCCGCAGATACCCACCGCCTCGACCCTGACCAGGCATTCGCCCGGTGGCAGCATCGGTGCGGGTTCCTGGCGCCAGGCAAGGGTTTTTGGCGCAGTGTAGACGAGCGCTTTCATTTGGCGGTATACCCCCCGTCGACATAGAGAACCTGCCCGGTCACATAGGCCGATGCGTCGGAGGCGAGAAACAAAAGCGGACCTTCAAGATCGGCCATCTCGCCATTGCGGCCGATGCATGTCGATGCTGCGTGGGCGGCTGAAACCGCGGGATCGGAAAAGACCGGACCGGTCAGTTCTGTCGGGAAGAACCCCGGCGCCAACGCATTGGCATTGATGCCGTCGCACGACCAGGCTTGCGCCATGGCGCGGGTAAGTTGTTCGACCCCGCCTTTGGAAGCGCCGTAGGCGATGCCATTGGTGAACGCGCGGCGCGATTGCAGCGAAGCGAAATTGATGATCCGGCCCCAGCGCTTTTCCCGCATCGCCGGAACCAGCGCCTGCGCCAGGAAAAACGGGATGGTGAGATTGAGCGCGATGGTGCGCTCCCAGCCCTCCGGCGTCACCTGATCGGCGGGTTGACGCAGATTGAGCCCGGCGGCGTTGATGAGGATATCGGGAGCACCAAAAGGTTCGGATGCCCTGGCCGCGAGGGTCTCGATATCGGCGTCCGCCGCCAGATCCGCGGCAACCGCCGCGGTCTCTCCCCCCGCCTCGTTGCGCCACTGATCGAGCGCATCACCGCGCCGTGCGAGGCCCACGACCCGGGCTCCGGCCTTCACCAGAAAGCTTGCTGCCGCCCGCCCGAGCCCGGAACTGGCGCCGGTGACAAGCGCGACACGACCAGTCAAACTGAACATTCCGGAATCCTGCATGTCAGATGTCCCGATCCGTGCCCGACAGGTCGAAGTTCTCGCCTGGAAAATACTTACGCAGACGGATATCAGCCGTGCGGGCATGGCCTTCCATGCCTTCCAGCCGGGAAATCCGCGCGGTGGCCTCGGCGATGGACTTCGAGCCTTCACGGGTGGCGCGCTGCCAGGTGACGATCTTCATGAACTTGTGCACCGACAGACCGCCGGTGTAGCGCGCCGCCCCCGACGTCGGCAGCACATGATTGGTTCCCGAGGCCTTGTCGCCGAACGCCACGGTGGTTTCCTCACCCAAAAACAGCGAGCCGTAGCAACCGAGCCGGGACAGCCACCAGTCCGGATCGACGGCCTGCACGGTCAGGTGCTCGGGCGCATAATCATCCGAGGTTGCCGCCATCTCCTCGCGGTCGTCGCACAGAATGACTTCGGCGAAATCGCGCCAGGCGGCCTCAGCGTTCTCCCGATTGACCTGCGGCAGGTCGGCGATCAGTTGAGGGACCCGGCCCATCACTGCCTCGGCCAGCGGCATGTGGTCGGTGACAAGCCAGACCGGCGAATTGTAGCCGTGCTCGGCCTGACCGACGAGGTCGGCGGCGACGATTTCCGGATCGGCGTCCTTGTCAGCCAGAATCAGGCTGTCGGTGGGGCCGGCGAACATGTCGATGCCGACGCGGCCGAACAGGATGCGCTTGGCTTCGGCGACAAACTGGTTGCCCGGCCCGACCAGGATGCCGGATGCCGGAACGCCGAACAGTCCGAATGCCATCGAGGCCACACCCTGGACCCCGCCCAGGGCAAGAATGCTGTCGGCACCGCAAATATCGGCGGTGTAGAGGATGGCCGGATGAACGCCGACATCCGGGCGCGGCGGCGAACAGACCGTGATGTGCTTGCAGCCGGCGACTTTGGCAGTGGTCACGGTCATTATCGCGGAGGCGACATGGCTGTAGCGTCCGCCCGGCACATAACAGCCAGCCGCCTCGATCGGGATGGTTTTCTGGCCGGCTATAAGCCCGGGCACGATCTCGACCTCGACATCGCTTAACGTTGACTTCTGCGCCACGGCAAACTTGCGGACATTGTCATGGGCGAAGCGGATGTCGTCCTTGAGCTTTTGCGGCAGACTTGACGCGGCCTGGTCGATCTCGTCGCGGGTAACGACAATGTTGCCGGCGTAGCGGTCGAATTTCTCGGCGTAGCGCCGCGCGGCCGGTTCGCCGCCGCTCTCGATCTCATTGAGGATGGCCTGGACCGTGTCGCGCACCGAACCGGAATCGGACGTTGAGGTTTTTTCTGCTTTTTTGAGATAGATGCGGGACATTCCCCGGACCTCCTATTGATAGATAGCGGGAAGCAAGGTGGTGGACAGCGCCGGAACAAAGGCGATGACCAGCACCACGAGCAACATGAAGAGTACGAACGGTATCGCCTGCCAGGCTATTCTCAGGATCGATTCGCCGGTGATGCCGGACACCACGAACAGGTTGAGGCCGAGCGGCGGAGTGATGAAGCCGACGCCGAGCGCGGTGATCATCATGACGCAGAACTGGATCTCGTTCATGCCGATATTGTCGGCGAGCGGCTTGAGGATCGGCGCCAGGATGACAATGTTGGGCGTTGTCTCCATGACGCATCCTGCGGCAATCAGGATGAAGATCATCATCAGGATGAGCACGTTCGGATCGTCGCTGACCGAGGTTACGGCGGCGACGAACCCCTGCGGCACCCCCATGATCGCCAGAGCCTCGGCCAGGGGGGCGGAAAAGGCGATGATCGGCAGGATCACACCGTTGACCTTGGCCGAACTGAGCAACATGGCCGGGAAATCCGCCAGGCTGAGGGTACGCAGGAAGAAGCCCATGAGGATTGTCACGACAACGGCGGTGGCGCCAGCCTCGGTCGGGGTCAGCCGTCCGGAGAAAATGCCGTAGAAAATGATGCCCGGCACGATGAAGGCATACCAGCCCGATTTCAGCGCCTTGCCCAGATTGGAGCCCCATTGACCGACCGTCATCGGCTCGCCGCCCTCATATTTGTAGATGCGGTTGACGACGATGTTGGTGATCAGGATCGAGACAAGAATGCACAGCCCGGGTATGAGAGCTGCCAGAAACAGTGTCGATGCGGAAATGCCGAGCACCAGACCGATGATGATATAGGCGATGGAGGGCGGGATCAGGATACCGGTGCAGGCGCCGGCGGCGACCAGCGCACAGGCATAGGGACGCGGATACCCGCTTTCGACAAGCCGGTCGATGGTCATCCGCCCGACAGCTGCGGCTCCTGCCGCGTCGGAGCCGGAAATGGCCGAGAACATGCCGCAGACCAGCACCGTCGCTGATCCAAATCCGCCCCTGGTCCAGCAGGTCAGCGCTTCGGCCACATCAAGGAATTTGCGGCTGAGCCCGGTGCGTACCAGCACATCGCCGGTCAGGATGAACAGCGGCACGGCGGTCAGCGCAAAGGCGTCGATCCCGGTGAACAGGCTTTCCCCCACGGCGCTCAGCGGCATGTCTCCGGACATCACCAGCATCAGGATCGCCGACGATCCGATGGCAGCCCAGACCGGCACGGCCAAAGCAATCAACGAGACAAAAAGGATGACCGGCGCATAGAAATCCCAACCGAGTTCTACGGTCTGATTGAGTGTTTGCCAAAGCATGATCTATTCCTCAATCAAACAGTTTGTCGCCTTCATAGACGGGCGTGCCGTCACGAAAGCTGCGCAGATCGCGTGCAAGGGACTGGGTCAGGCGCCACAGCATGAGCGCAAAGCCCACCGGCACCGCCATGAGGAACCAGACCATCGAAACCCGCAGCCCGGCGCTGACGGAGCCGAATTTCACCGAGACCAGCACCGTTTCGATTGACCAGTAAAGCGCGATAATGGCGACGACGAACATCACCAGATCGCCAAAGATGTACAATGCCGCCTTGGCCCGCGGCCCGAGATAGTGCATCACCACATCAATGCGGATATGAGCCCGCTCACGCACCGCCGCCGCGGCGCCGATCCAGACCAGATAGATGAAAGCGTAACGCACCAGCTCTTCGCCCCAGATCGATGAAAAAGCGAAGATTTCGCGACGCAGCACCTCGACTGCCATTGTCACCACCAGAAGAATGTAGAACATGAGCAGGGCCCAACGTTCGGCATTCCGGTCCAGTGCGCTTAGAAATTTCGACACGATGCCCCCTTGCGGCCTGGGCCGGATCAAGCCCGTCCGCCTGAGATATTGGATGGATGAATGCTCCGCCGCCCCGGATCAATCCGGCGGCGGAGCCTTGCAGGACGCTCAGGCGTCGTGGACGTAGTATTTGCCGCGTGTGCCGGCAGCTTCTGCCAGCTTGTCGAAGGTATCCATCGACCCGGCCAGTTCGGTCTTGAAGCCGTCCCATTCCGAGCGCTGGTAGCCGACCGTATCCTTCCACTCGGCCAGTTGATCGTCGGTGAGCGAATGGAATTCCACACCGGACTTGGCCATTTCGGCCATGGCGAAGGTTCGGGCCGAAGGCACCTTGGCGAGATTCTGGTGGAAGCTCATTTCCGACGCCCAGGCAATCGCATCCTGCACGTCACCGGGCAGGCTGTTGTACCATTCCAGGTTACAGGCATAAGTCTGGCTGTCAGGCACCGCCTGGGTAAAGGTCACATGGCTGAGGATATCCTTGAAGCCGAAGGCATAGAGCGCGCCGACTGCCGGATCGAGCGCATCCGCGACGCCCTGCTTGATCGCCGAAGGCGTTTCGCCCCAGGCCACCGGCGTCGGGTTGGCGCCGCCCATGCGATAGAACTGTTGCAGCATCTTCGACCCCGGCACACGGAACTTGACCCCTTGAAGGTCCGCCGGGGTGATGATCGCCGAACCGCCCTGACGCACGGCCATTACCCGCGGGTCAATGCAGAAATAGAACATCGGCTTGAAGCCGCGCGCCTCGACCAGCGAATCAACTTCCTTCTTCCAGATGTCCGAACTCACAAGGTTCACGAACCGCTGATTGGCGCCGCAGAAATAAGGCATGTTGATCAGATCGACCGCCGGAGCGAAGGGGGCGAAATTGGACAGCGAGAACTGGCCCGCATTGACCGTGCCGCCCTGCACCTTTTGCGCCAGCGCCGAGCCAATGCCCAGCTGTCCGCCCGGAGCGAGCTTGACATAGACCTTGCCGTTCGAGGCGTTCTGGATGTTTTCCTTCACATCGAGCTGCATCATCGGGTAGCTGCGAGAAGTCCCGATCACGTATTCTGTGGCCAGCGTCATCACATGATCAGCGGCGGATTCGCGATCCTTCTCTTCCTTGGCGGTCTGCGCTACGGCCTGATCGGACCACAGCACACCCGCAGCGCCGACCACCATGGCCGCGGTAAACGCGCCCGCACCGGTCAGCTTGAGAAAATTGCGCCTCTCGGCCGAAGCCAATTCATCCTTGATTATATCGTCTGTCATCGGGTTTCCTCCTCCCTAGTCATCAGTGATGTCTCGCCGCGCTTCTCGCTCGCTTCGATAACAAGCAAGCCGGCGACAAAGGAACCACAGGAGAGCGTAAGCAAAACGGCCTGCGCCAGGTCAGACAGAAAGGCGGCACGAAAAAAGGCGCCGGTCACCACATCGACGGTGAACAACGCCATAAACAGGCTCGCCATCCAGAATGCCAGTTTTCCCGCTCGTGTCATGACCCCTCCCAAGGTTTCAACGATTGCAATGTAAGCGCTTACATGTTGATATGCAAGCGCCTACATCATGCGTATCGGATTTAACTGTGTAGGGTGTTCTGGAGGGGCGATGAACGATCGTGGAAAGCCGACACTGGATGACGTTGCGCGCGCGGCAGGAGTGTCGACGGCGACGGTTTCGCGTTGCCTGAATGATCCGGAACGGGTGATCGCGCTGACGCGCGAACGGGTTATGCTGGCCATCGAAACGCTGGGATACACGCCCGATTTCGGCGGTCGCGCCCTGGCGTCGCGACGCACGAACACCGTCGGCGCCATCATCCCGACCATGAACAACGCCATTTTCGCGCGCTTGCTTCAGTCGTTTCAGGAAACCCTGTCCGGTTTTGGCAAGACCCTTCTTGTTGCCAGCAGCGGATACGATCCGGCGCGCGAACGCCAGCAGATGGAAGCCCTCGCCGGACGCGGCGCCGACGGGCTGCTGCTGATCGGTTCGGCCCGGCCCGACAGTAGCACCGAATTCCTGCTTCGCCGCGGCATCCCGTTTGTCGGAGCCTGGAATATTGGCGGCGAGGAGGGCTATTTCGTCGGCTTCGACAACTTTGGCGCCGCCAGGCAAATGTGCGAACTGGTGATCGACCACGGGCATCGCCAGCTTGCGATGATCGCCGGCATCTCGCACATGAACGACCGCGCCGCCGACCGGATCGAAGGCGTGCGGTCAGCCGCCGCTGCCGCCGGGATTGCCAGAGCCGATCTTCCGGTGATCGAAGCCGCCTACACATTTGAAGACGGAGCCGACGCAATGGCCCGGCTGATGGCGATGACACCCCGCCCGAGCGTGGTGATATGCGGCAATGACGTGATCGCCGTGGGCGCGATGCAAATGGCGCGCGAGCTTGGCCTGAATGTGCCGCGCGATGTGTCGATCACCGGCTTTGACGACATTGATCTGGCCGGCGTGGTCGATCCGAAACTGACCACCGTGCGGGTGCCGCACCGGCGCATGGGCCAGGCCGCGGCAGAGGTGCTGATCAAACTGATCAACAAGCAACCGGTGGAGCGCAGGATCGAGATCCCGACAAAGATCATCGAGCGCGGTACGCTGGCTCCGCCGCGAGCTGGTGATCAGCACGGCAGCTGACCGGGGCCTCAGTGAAAATTCCGGCCTTTCGGCAAGGCCCGGCTTGCGGCCCTGGCACTTGCCAGCTCCTCATAGTCCTGACGCAGTTCCGGCGCGTCGCGGATCAGCCTGATGATGCGGGCTGCGGGCTTGGTGCGCGGGCGCATGTCCTCGATCGGGCGGCGCACCTCGTCGGCATTGGCAAGCCCGCCCATCTCAGCCGCCATGTCCGAGATCTGCGCCATCATCGGGGTGAGATCTTCAAGGTACTCGGCCACGACATGAATGACGCCCTCCTCATTCTGCAGCTTGCCGCGGACACCGACGCAGCGGCTGCCAAGCACGATGGCGCGGAATTTTTCAAACACTTTTGGCCAGACGATGATGTTGGCGACGCCGGTCTCGTCCTCGATGGTCTCAAACACCACGCCCTTGGCCGAGCCCGGCCGTTGCCGGACCAGCACGAGGCCGGAGACCTTGACCACCCTGCCGGTGCGGATCTGCTGCAAGTCGGAATTGGGCCGGCAGCCGGAGCGGGCCAACCGCTCACGCAGGAACGACATCGGATGCGCCTTGAGCGAAAACGACAGCGACTGGTAATCATTGATCACCTGTTCGCCCAACGGCATTGGTGGCAGGTCGACATCGGGTTCCTTTTGCAGATCCTGGGTGTCAGCCAAGGCAAACAACGGCAACCGTTCGGCGCTTGAAAGCGGATCGAGCGCCTTGACCGCCCACAGCGCATCGCGGCGATCCAGCCCGATGGAACGAAAGCAATCGGCCTCGGCCAGTTGCTCGATCGCGCGGCGCGGCAGGCCGGAGCGCATCCACAGATCGCGGACGCTGTCATAGCCGCGGTCGCGGTTTTGCATGAGTTGCAAGGCTTCGGCCTCGCCAAATCCCTTGACGTGGCGCAACCCCAACCGCACCGCGTGGCTGTGCTTCATGATGTCTTTCATATCGCGGTGTCTGCCTGACAGTGGCTGCGGATCGGCGTCCGGCTCCAGTGTGGAGTCCCAATCGGAGCAATTGATGTCGACAGGGCGGATCTCGACGCCATGTTCGCGCGCGTCGCGGACAAGCTGGGCGGGGGCATAAAACCCCATCGGCTGGGAGTTGAGGATGGCGGCGCAGAAGACATCCGGGTAATGGCATTTGAGCCAGCAGGAAACATAGACCAGCAGCGCGAAACTGGCGGCGTGGCTTTCGGGAAAGCCATATTCGCCGAAACCCTCGATCTGGCGAAAGCAATGCTCGGCGAAGTCGCGCTCATAGCCGTTTTTGACCATGCCCTCGACCATCTTGGTCTGGAACGAGCCGATGGTACCGACACGGCGGAAGGTGGCCATGGCGCGGCGCAATTTGTCCGCCTCGCCCGGCGAAAAGCCGCCGGCGACGATGGCGATGTTCATCGCCTGCTCCTGAAACAGTGGCACGCCGAGCGTCTTGCCGAGCACTGCTCGCAATTCCTCCTTGGGAAATGAGACTTCCTCCTTGCCCTGCCGGCGGCGCAGATAGGGATGAACCATGTCGCCCTGGATCGGACCGGGGCGGACAATTGCCACCTCGATAACCAGATCGTAATAGCAGCGTGGCTTGAGACGCGGCAGCATCGACATCTGCGCCCGGCTTTCGATCTGGAACACACCGATGGTGTCGGCGCGGCAGATCATGTCATAGGTCGGAATATCGTTGTCAGGCAGCGAGGCCAGAGTTTCGTGGCGGCCGTAGTGGCTCTCCAGCAGGCCGAACGCCTTGCGGATGCAGGTCAGCATGCCGAGCGCCAGCACGTCGATCTTGAGCATGCCGAGGCTTTCGAGATCATCCTTGTCCCACTCGACAATGGTGCGATCCTCCATCGCCGCGTTCTCGATCGGGATCAGCGAGGACAGCTTGTCGCGGGTGATGACGAAGCCGCCGACATGCTGGGAGAGATGGCGCGGGAAGCCAACGATCTGTGACGCCAGATCGAGCATCTGCGCCAGGTGCTTGTCGGACGGATCAAGGCCGGCGCGGCGGGCGTCCTCGGCATCGACCTCGCGCGACCAGCCGCCCCATTTGGTGCCGGAGATGGCACTGATCGCATCATCGGAAAGGCCGAACACCTTGCCGACCTCGCGAATGGCCGAGCGGGCGCGATAGGTGATCACCGTGGCGGCGAGCCCTGCCCGCTCACGCCCATATTTGGCATAGATGTACTGGATGACTTCCTCGCGCCGCTCATGCTCGAAATCAACATCGATGTCGGGCGGTTCGTTGCGTTCCTCGGAGATGAAGCGCTCGAACAGAAGATCAACCTTGCCGGGATCAACCTCGGTGATCTCGAGACAATAGCAGACGGCGGAATTGGCGGCCGAACCGCGTCCCTGACACAGAATATTCTGCGAGCGGGCGAAGCGGACAATGTCATAGACGGTGAGGAAATAGGGTGCGTAATCGAGCTTTTTGATCAGCCTTGTTTCATGGGCTATGGCCTTGAGCACCTTTTTGGGCGCGCCTTCGGGATAGCGCTTCCTGAGGCCGATGGCGGTGAGCTTTTCGAGCGCCTCCTGCGCGGGGAGCGGTTTAGGGCCGAGTTCGGCGAACATCGGCGCGTCGGGATACTGGTAGCGCAATTCATCCAGCGAAAAGCGGATGCGCTGAAACAGCGTGGCCGCTTGCGCAACGGCTGGCTCGAAGCCCTTGAACAGGTGCAGCATGTCAGAATGGGAGCGCAGATGCCGTTCGGCATTGGCCTCGAGTCTTGTGCCAATCGTGGCCAGCGTCCTGCCCTGGCGGATGCAGGTCAGCACATCCTGCAGCGGACGCCGCTCGGGCGCGTGATAGAGCACGTCGCCGATCGCCACCAGCGGCAGATCATGCCTATGCGCCAGCCGGGCGAGCCTCGCCATGTGATGCTGGTCGGCGCAGCCATAGGCCCGCGAAACGGCAAGATGAAGATGATCGGGGAAGGCGTCGCGCAGTCGCTCGAGGACGCAATCAAGCTGGGCCCCTGGCGTGCCGGCCGGAACGACAACCGCCATCAGCAGGCCTTCGCCATGGGTCAGCAGATCATCGAGCGTCAGATGACACTCACCTTTTGGCGCGCGGCGTTTTCCGGTGGTCAACAACTCGCACAGATGAGCGTAAGCCGCACGATCCTCGGGCCAGACCAGAATGTCGGGTGTGGTGTCGATGAACACCAGCCGGCAGCCGGGCGCGAAGGCAAGTCCGGCCTGCTTCGCCGCCATGTGGCCGCGCACGACGCCAGCCAATGAATTGCGGTCGGTGATGGCAATCCCGCCGAGGCCAAGCCTTGAGGCCTGCACCACCAGTTCCTCGGCGTGGGATGCACCGCGCAGGAAAGAGAAATTGCTGGTTGCCGCCAGCTCGGCATAGACCGGCCCCGCCGTCGCCGGCGGTCTGTTGCGCGGAAGGCTGGTCATGCGAAGAGCCCGTGCATGTACCAGGCGGGGTCATTGGTCTCGCGCCCGTAAAGACCGTGACGGAACAGCCAGAAGCGGTAGCCCTGACGGTCCTCGACACGGAAATAATCGCGGCTGCGGGCACCGCGCCCGTCGCGCCACCACTCGCAGGCGATGCGCTCGGGACCTTCGGAACGGGCGACCTCGTAGGAGACGCCGCGCCAGCGAAAGCGGAGCGGCGGGCCATCGGGCACCTCGGCGATGGTCTGCATCAGTTCGGGCCGGTCAAACAGGATCAGCGGCCGGGTGATGACCCCGTCGGGCACCCCGTCTTCGGAGTGTGGCGCCAGCGCCGCGCGCCGCGTGGATGCCGTGCGGCCACCAGTCCGGGCAACGGACTGCCGGCCAAAGCTGCGCTCGGGGATATGGGTGTCGACCAGCACGAAACGCTGGACACGGTCGAGCCCGAGCCGCGCGCCGAGCCGGTCGACCAGGGCCTCATGGCCCGCCTCGCCGGCGTGATGCGCCATCATCTCGGCTTGCGCGCCCTGGAACGGATCGGCATGAACCACATCAAGCCGGAGCAGATCGAAGCCGAAGCCCGCATCGAGATCGTCATGCAGGCCGGCGATGCGCTGCTCGAACAAACGGCTGATCATCTTCGCCTCGCGCAGCGGCCGCGCCGTCTGGACGTTGAGTTCGCTGACATGACCATCGACCCGGAACAGTTTGAGCCGGCAATGGCGCAGGCCGAGACCGCGTCGTTCAAGCGGCTCGAGGATGCCTGACGCCAGCGCCGCGATGACGTGGCTGATCTCGTCCTGGTGGGTCAGCGGCTCGGCGAAGCGGCGCTCGGTGGAAAGGTCTGCCACCGGCATGATCGGCGAGATGGCCTCCGCCTCGCGGCCAAGCGCCTGATCAAGCCGCTGCATCAGTCTTGCGCCGAAGCGGGCGGCCAATGGCGCGCGCGGCAGGCCGGCGATGCAGCCGATGGTCTTGAGCCCGACACGGCCAAGCGAGGCGACCATGGCGGACGGCAGGCGCAGGCCACTCAGGCTTAGCGGCAGAAGCGATTCGCCGTGAGCGCCTTCGGCAATGATCCGCTCGCATCCGTAGCGCGCCATCGCCCAGGCAGCGCCAGGGGTATCGGCCAGACACAGCCGGACGTGAAAGCCTTGCGCGATCAGCCGGGCCTCGAGATCGGCAATCAGCGCCGCCTCGCCGCCGAGCAGATGGGCGCAGCCGGTGACATCCATGAACAGGCCATGATCGCATACGGCCTCCGCGACGGTGTCCAGGGCGACGAGCGGCGTGTAGCGCTCGCACCAGCCGGCGATTTTCAACACCAGTGCCCGGGTCTTGGCACCATCGGCGGGATGGCAATCGAGATCGGGCACCAGCGCGCGGGCGTCGCTCAAGGTCTGGTTGAGCCGGACGCCACGGGCACGGGCGCGCTCATCCAGCGCAACAATGCGGATGGCGCTCTTGAGCGTATCGGTGACGACAACGGGCGGCGTCTCAGGATGCGTATCCAAAATCCTGTCTGCGATCCAGGATTTGCCCCATCTCCCCCGGTGGATCCTGTCGGTCGGCAGAGACGGGAAAGCGATCGAGAGAATGCGCTGGCGGGTTGGTGTGTGGTGCGGCATGTTCGAAACTTCTGACTTTGGGGTTCCAGGCTAAAAGCCATTGGCCGGTGCGTCCGGTGCGGTTGCGTTCCAGCGTCAGGGACAGCCGCATTGCCCCGACGCCGCGTTGACAGATGTCGTGTGCCCCTGAAAGTTCCGTGTTCACCCGCCAGCGCGTCACTGCAGCGCTCGCCTCCTCCTCGCCGCTCTGCCGCAGGATCAGCGCCAGCACCCCGCTGCCGCGCGCCCGCAACATCAGCCGCCGTGTCGCGGTGATGTCGAAGCGCGCCGGATTGCCCTTGATCTGGAAGACCAGCGCCGCCAGCCCGTTGCAATCCGACGCCTCGTCAGCCGCCCACATGGCGCCCTGCAAGCAGGCCGGCTCGACAATCGTCAGGCCGGTCGGATCAAGCCCGTACTGGGCGAGACCGGCGGGGAAAAGCCCGCCGCCATCAACGCGCGTGGCGGGATCGCTGACCCAGACCACGCCCTGCCTGCCACCGCGATCAGTCTGTGACGCACGCGCGGCCAGCCCGAGCGCGAACCCGGTGGCCGCGCCGATGTCCCGCGCCAGCGGGCTGCGCACTTCATGCAAGCCTCCGCAGGCAAGCCCGCCGTCGAGATGCTGATCAACCGCGCTGGCGCCGAGCGGCAATGGCGCAGACCGCTGTCCGCCGTCAGACATCGTCCCCCGGTACGCCTGGGCCTCATGCGCACGGGTGCGCGCATTGAGAATATCCGTCGCGGTCTGCAGCCTCGAGAGACTCATGATCAATCCATATTGTTCCTGTTATGTTCCATTTAACGCCAGACTCGCGGCGAGAGTCAATCGGCTGATTGACGTCCGGGCTGATCTCTTTTGGCAACAGCACTTGGCAAAAGCGCACCACTTGCTGCAAAGTCACCTGCTGGTGCAGTCACGGTTTCAATGACCGCGCCACGAAGGAGGAGAAAAACATGTGCAAGATGTTCGCAGGTCAGGACCCGTCACGGTACGAACAGGTCACCCGCCGACTCCGATTAAACGGCCAAAGCACGTCGATCCGGCTTGAACGAACCTTCTGGGGCATCATGGACGAGCTCGCGGACTCCCAGGGCATGACAACCCCGGTGTTCATGTCGAAACTGCATTCCGAAGTGCTGGAACTGCATGGAGAGCCGAAAAATTTCGCGTCGCTGCTGCGCTGCTGTTGTCTGGTCTACCTCGAGAACAGCGGCATGAACGGCGACCACCTGATGGCGGCGGAATGAAAAAACAGCCGTAGTATACAAGTACTACCCGGGTTGCCCCGATTGGTTCCAGACTTGCCGCCAAGTTTGAAACCATACGGGAGAGACCATGGCCAAGGCCATCCACAGCATGATCCGTGTGCTCGAAGAAGCACGCTCTGTCGAATTCTACAAAGCTGCCTTCGGCCTCGACATTGCCGACAGGCTCGATTTCGACAGCTTCACCCTCGTCTATCTCAGCAATCCAGAAACCGGGTTCGAGCTCGAATTGACTGTCAACAAGGACAGGACCGAACCCTATGATCTGGGCGACGGCTATGGTCATCTGGCGTTTTCAGTCACTGATGTCGACAGCGAGCATGCGCGGCTAAGCGAGCTTGGCCTGAGCCCTCGCAAGCTTGTCGACTTCGCCCCTGACGGCGACGTGATCGCCCGCTTCTTCTTCATCGCTGATCCGGATGGATACCAGATCGAAGTGCTTCAACGCGCCGGACGCTATCTCTAGCCGGAGATGGCGAACCTGGCGGGAGGAGGTTCCGGCAGACACGGCAGGACAAACACCACCAAGGGAGGAAAATCATGACAATTCAATCCGAGCGGCAAGGGATGACGCGCCGCCAGCTTTTGGCGCGATCGGTCGCGGCAGGCGCGGCATTCATCGTCGGGCCAAATTTCATTGCCGGTACTGATGCGGCCTGGGCGATGGAAACCACGGCACTCAAGCCCGCCTCGATGGCGACGCTGATCCAGATGGCGCGCGATATCTATCCACATGACCATGTCGCCGACGAATTCTACGCCATCGCGGTCAAGGGCTATGACACCGCTGAAGCCGCGCCCGACATTGAAGCCGGCATCGCGGCCCTCGATGCCGCGGCCCGCGGCAAGGGCAACGCCTCCTATCTCGACACCGGCTGGGAACGCGACCGCGTCGAGATCCTGCGCGGAATGGAAGACAGTGCTTTCTTCCAGCGCATCCGCGGCGGCCTGGTTACGGGCCTGTACAACCAGAAAGCCGTCTGGCCGCTGTTTGGCTATGAGGGCGAGAGTTACAGCAAGGGCGGATACATTGATCGTGGTTTCAACGACATCAATTGGCTCTGAGGGGAGGACCAGATCATGACTGCACCTTTTGATCTCACCGACGACAGTGTTGTCGTCATCATCGGAACCGGCTCGGGCGGCGGGGTTCTGGCAAACGAACTGGCCCAGCAGGGAATCAGTGTCGTTGCCATCGAGGCTGGCGGACGCTACCTGCCGGATGACTATATCAATGACGAATGGGACAGTTTTGGCCAGCTTGCCTGGACCGACGCCCGCACCACCTCCGGTGACTGGCGCGTGGCACGGGACTTCCCCGGCCTTCCCACCTGGATCGTGAAGGCCGTCGGCGGCACCTCGATCCACTGGGCCGGGGCATCCTTGCGTTTCCAGGAACATGAATTCAAGGCGCACACCACCTACGGCGATGTCCAGGGAGCCAATCTGCTCGACTGGCCAATCGATCTCGCAGAGATGGCGCCCTGGTACGAGAAGGCCGAAACCAAACTGGGAGTGACCCGCACCGGCGACCGGGCAGGCCTGCCGGGAAACAACAATTACAAGGTCTTTGAAGCCGGGGCCAAGGCGCTCGGCTACAATGAAGTCCACACCGGACGGATGGCAATCAACAGCGCCGAATATGATGGCCGCATGGCCTGCCAGCAGACCGGCTTCTGCTTCCAGGGCTGCAAATGGGGCGCCAAATGGTCAGCCGCCTACACCGACATTCCGCGCGGCGAGGCGACAGGCAACCTCGAGGTTCGCTCCAAGTGCCATGCCATCAAGGTCGAGCATGACGACAGCGGAAAAGTCACCGGCGTCGTGTATGCCGATGAGAACGGCGCCCAGCACCTGCAAAAGGCACGGATTGTCTGTGTTGCCGGCAACTCGATCGAAAGCCCGCGGCTGTTGCTGAACTCCGCCTCCGCGATGTTCCCGGACGGATTGGCAAACAGCTCCGGCCAGGTCGGGCGCAACTACATGCGCCACACCACCGGCTCGGTCTATGCGGTGTTCGACAAGCCGGTGAAAATGTGGCGCGGCACGACTATGGCCGGAATTATCCAAGATGAGGCGGGGCATGATCCGTCACGTGGGTTTGCCGGCGGATATGAGCTTGAAACCCTGGCGCTGGGCCTGCCGTTCATGGCGGCCTTCCTCGATCCGGGCGGCTGGGGCCGGGAGTTTGCTACCGCACTCGACAGCTACGAGAACATGGCGGGGATGTGGATCGTGGGCGAGGATATGCCGCAGGAAACCAACCGCGTTACCCTCAACCATGCGGTGACCGACGCACACGGTCTGCCTGCACCGGACGTGCATTTCGATGATCATCCAAATGACATCGCCATGCGCAAGCATGCCTATACCCAGGGCATGGCCATCTATGATGCTGTCGGGGCAACGCGGTCGTTCCCCACCCCGCCCTATCCGTCGACCCACAATCTGGGGACCAACCGGATGTCGGAGAAAGCGCGGGATGGCGTCGTCAACAAGCAGGGCCAAAGCCATGACATTGCCAATCTGTTCGTGTCTGACGGAAGCCAGTTCACCACCAGTGCTGCGGAGAACCCGACGCTGACGATCGTTGCACTGGCGATACGCCAGGCAGACTATATCGCCCGGGAAATGAGCGCCGGAAATATCTAGCGTTCATTGAACCGCGAAAATGACAACGGCGCCCCCCAGGCGCCGTTTTCGTATGCGTTATAGACCCTGCCGATAATCGGGGGCTCGCAGCTACATCACCGCGCCCATCTGCCAGGGCACGAATTCGGCGCCGCCAAAGCCCAGCTCCTCGCTCCTGGTTTCCTCGCCGGAGGCCACGCGCAGGAACAGCTCAAATATCTCGCGGCCCTTGTCCTCGAGGCTGACGCCATCGGTGATGATGTCACCGCAGTTGATATCCATGTCTTCGGACATGCGGCCATACATTTCCGAATTGGTGGCGAGCTTGATGCAGGGCACAGGCTTGTAGCCCGACACCGAGCCGCGGCCGGTGGTAAACGCGACCAGATTGGCACCCGACGCGATTTGGCCGGTCACCGAGCAAGGATCGTAACCGGGGCTGTCCATGAACACGAAGCCGCGCTCGGTCACCGGTTCAGCAAACTTGTAAACCTGGGTCAGCGGCGCGGTGCCGCCCTTGGCCACCGCTCCCAGTGATTTTTCGAGGATGGTTGTCAAGCCGCCCTTCTTGTTGCCGGGCGAGGGATTGTTGTCCATCTCGCCGCCGTTGCGCGCGGTGTAATCCTCCCACCAGCGGATCCGCTCGACGATCTTTGCGCCGACCTCAGGAGTTACCGCCCGGCGGGTCAAAAGGTGTTCGGCGCCGTAGATCTCGGAGGTTTCAGACAGGATGGTGGTGCCGCCATGAGCGACCAGCAGATCCGAGGCAACCCCGAGCGCCGGATTGGCGGTGATGCCGGAATAGCCATCCGAGCCGCCGCATTGCATGCCGATCATCAGATGTTCGAGGCCAGCGGGCGCACGGGCGATTTTGTTGGCAACGGCTGCCATTTCCCTGAGTTGGTCGACGCCGCGCTCGATGGATTTGCGGGTGCCTCCGGTCTGCTGGATCGTCATGTAGCGGACATTGCCGTCCGAACGCATGCGCCCCCTGCCCACCAGGTCGGGGATCTGCATGACCTCGCAGCCGAGCCCGAGCAACAGGATGCCGGCGAAGTTGGGGTTGCGGGCATAGCCCTGCAATGTCCGGAACAGCGTGTCATAGCCCTCGTCACGCCCAGACATGCCGCAGCCGCTGCCATGGACAATCGGCACCACCCCGTCGATATTGTCGAATTCGTCGAGCCAGCCCTGCTTCTCCACCGCTTCGGCGATGAAACGCGCGACCGAACCGGAACAGTTCACCGAAGTGAGGATGCCGAGATAGTTGCGGGTGCCGACGCTGCCATCGGCGCGGTGGTAACCCATGAAATGGCGCGTTTCGGAAGTGACGGGAAGCGGCGTGACCTCTGTGGAAAAGTCCTTCGCCTCGGCGTGGCCGCCCATGCCGAGATTGTGCACATGCACATGCTCGCCGGGGGCGATGGCGCGAGTCGCGATGCCGATGGTCTGGCCGTAACGGATGACTTTCTCACCCTCAGCGATCGAATGTGTCGCGATCTTGTGTCCGCGCGCCACGGGATCCCTGAGCGGGACATCCAACCCCGGCACCGTCTTGGCCAAGGCCAGGTCCTTGAGCGCGATGATGACATTGTCCTTGGGGTGGAGGCGGATAGTCTGAGCAAGCTCGGTGGTCATGGATCGATCCGTTGTTTGGGGCCTGTCGTTAAAAGCCGCGCACCGCTTGACAGGCCGGAAGCCTTAGCTAACATGTTAGTATGACAGTCAGCGAGGATAGTCCACTGCGAGATGTGAAAAAATCCCGGCCTACGCTCAAGCCTCTCGACGATTATTCCGGTTCGCTTTCCCAAAAGGTCTATCTCTCACTCAAGCAGGCAATCCTGACACTGGCGTTCCGGCCGGGCGAAAGGATGCAGAAACAGGAAATCTGCGCGGAACTCGGCGTCTCGCGATCTCCCGTCACAGAAGCCATGGCGCGGCTCGCCAGCGAAGGTCTGGTTGACATCATTCCGCAAACCGGAACCTTTGTGACGCGGTTTTCAATGGCGGAAATCAGCGAGGGCGCCTTCTTGCGCGAAGCGCTGGAACTGGCCGCCGTGGAAAGGGCTGCCGCCACGATCACCGAGGAGCAACTGGTGCAGTTGCGCCGCAATCTGCGCATCCAGGAAGCGTTGATGCAGGATGGCGACCTGGCCGGTTTTCACCAGATGGACGCCCGGATGCACGAACTGATCCTGTCGTTTACAGGTTACCGGCGACTGGCGGCACTGGCCGAGACAGCCTGGATCCACGTCAATCGCGCCCGCCATCTCAACCTGCCCGCACCGGGACGGATGCAGGCGACGCTTGCCGAACACAAGGCGATCGTGGCGGCGCTCGAGGCGCGCGATGCAAAAGCGGCGCGCGAAGCCACGCGATACCACCTCAATCAGCTGATCAAGTTTCTCGAACCGCTGGCCATCAAGCATCCGGAGCTGTTTTCGAATGGATAACACTCCAGCCGCGACGGGTTTGGGCCTGCACAGTGCACCCGATTGATCGCAGGGCGTTCCAGCGTCAGGACCGGCGGACAGCGGACAAACATGCAAATTGCGCATTGCCGAAAAACGGCAATGCGCTGTTCACACCTTGAAAAAGCCGGAGAAACCGATCAGGAACCTAGCGGTATCGAAACATCGGCAATTCTGGATCATGACTGACCATTCCATCAACGAAGATGCCCCGGCGGTGGCGCTGCTGCCCTACGGCACACGGGTCACCCCGCAGCTGGCACGAACCCCGCTCGACGCCCTGGTTTGGCCGTTGGGACGCCCCGTGCGGCTGATGAGCGGCACCGTGGCGAACATGGAACCCGGTGATCACCTGATCGCCTATGTGACTTCACGGCTGCTCTACATGCCGCGCCCGGGTGTTCGCGCCCGGGTCTGCGTGATGGTGGTCGAGCCGCAGGCCGTGCATGGCCGCAACATGGCTTGGCTGAAAGTGCTGTGGTGGCGTTTCTTTGCTGTCTTGGCCTGCAATCCCGCCCTGCTTGGGGCACTCCCCAATGGCCACCGGCTGCTGTTCGGATCAACCTGGGTGCCTGACTGGCCTGCAATCGATATGTCCAAATCCCGGATGCTGTCGCTGATCGCGTCGACGAAGGACTATCTCGAAGGCCACAAATTGCGCCATCGCACGGTTGACTGGATCAAGGCCAACGCGATCGACGCGGACATTCTCGGAAGCGGCTATCAACCGTTCGAGCGCAAATCGGACGGTCTGGCGCCCTATCGCTATTCGGTCATCATCGAGAATGTGAGAGAAACCAGTTACTTCACCGAGAAACTGGTGGATTGCCTGCTGTGCGAAACCGTGCCCATCTACTGGGGAGCGCCAGATATCGATGAGATATTTGATCCGCGCGGGATGATTGTCTGCAATTCTTTTGAAGACATTCAGGCCGCGATCGGCTCGGTCTCAGTGGCGGACTATCAGTCGCGGCTTGAATTTATCGCCAAGAACAAGGAAAAGGCGTCACGCTACGCCAATCATGAACGCGCCGCCGCCCATATCGTGCAGGATGCCGCCGCCCAAAGGACAAAGCCGAAACCATGACCCAAACAACATCGCCCAAAATCGCCCTGATTACCGGTGTGACCGGTCAGGATGGTGCCTATCTGTCGGAATTCCTGCTCAAGAAGGGATACGAGGTGCATGGCGTCAAGCGGCGGACATCGCTGTTCAACACGGCCCGTATCGATCATCTGTTCGATGGCGAATACGGGCGCTCTGGCCAGTTCGTGCTGCACCATGGCGACATGACCGATTCCTCGTCGCTGACCCACATCCTGCAGCAGACCAAGCCCGACGAAGTTTACAATCTCGCCGCCCAGAGCCATGTCGCGGTGAGCTTCGAGGAGCCTGAATACACCGCCAATTCCGATGCCATCGGCACGCTGCGCCTGCTCGAAGCCATCCGCATTCTGGGCCTCAAGGACAAGAGTAAATTCTACCAGGCCTCGACCTCGGAGCTTTACGGCCTGGTGCAGGAAACTCCGCAAACAGAGCGTACGCCGTTTTATCCGCGTTCACCCTATGCCGTGGCCAAGCTTTACGCCTACTGGATTACGGTCAACTACCGCGAGGCCTATGGGCTCTATGCCTGCAATGGCATTTTGTTCAACCATGAAAGCCCGTTGCGCGGCGAGACCTTCGTCACGCGCAAGATCACCCGCGCGCTGGCACGGATCAAGCTTGGCATGCAGGAAGACCTCAGGCTGGGCAATCTCGATGCGCTGCGCGATTGGGGGCATGCCCGCGACTATGTCGAAATGCAGTGGCTGATGCTGCAGCAGGATGCGCCGGACGATTTCGTCATCGCCACCGGCGTGCAATACTCAGTACGCGATTTCGTGCTGGCCGCAGCGGACGCGCTCGACATGACCATCAATTTCGAAGGCGAAGGCGTGGACGAAGTCGGCCGCGACCCGTCCGGCAAGGTGATCGTCAAGGTCGACCCGCGCTACTTCCGCCCGACCGAAGTCGAGACGTTGCTGGGTGACGCCTCCAAGGCCAAGCAGAAGCTTGGCTGGACGCCGCAAACCTGCTTCGCCGATCTCGTCGCCGAGATGGCGGAAGCCGACCTCGCCGAGGCGACGCGGGACGGAAAGTGACGGCTAGCCGGCCGCAGGGGAACGAGCGCGATGAAGATAGTGCTGACAGGTGGCAACGGCATGGTGGGGCGCAATATCCGCGACCACGCGATGGCCGGCCAACACGAACTGATCACGCCCCGCAGCAGCGAGCTCGACCTCACAGACGGTCCGGCGAGCGAAGCCTATATCGCCCGCGTCAAGCCGGACATGATCATTCATGCCGCCGGACGGGTTGGCGGCATCCAGGCCAACATGGCGCATCCGGTCGAGTTTCTGGTCGAAAATCTCGACATGGGACGCAACATCGTGATGGCCGCCAGGAAAGCCGGCACCGCCCGGCTGCTCAATATCGGCAGTTCCTGCATGTATCCGCGTGAAGCACCCAATCCGCTGGAGGAAAGCGCGGTGCTGACCGGCGAACTGGAGCCCACCAACGAGGGCTATGCGCTGGCCAAGGTGATGACCGCGCGGCTGTGCGACTACATCCGCAAGTCAAGCCCGGACCTCGCCTACAAGACACTCATTCCCTGCAACATCTTCGGCCTCCATGACAAGTTCGACCCCGCAGTCTCGCATCTGCTGCCGGCCATCATCCGCAAGGTCGATGATGCCAGGCGCAATGGCGCGGAATCAGTCGAGATCTGGGGCAGTGGCGAGGCGCGGCGGGAATTCATGTTTGCCTCCGATCTCGCCGACGGAATCTGGACCGCGGTTGAGCGGTTTGCGGATCTGCCGGGCATGATGAACATGGGCGTCGGCCATGATCATTCGATCAATGAATATTATGCCGCCGTTGCCCGGGTAATCGGCTGGCAAGGCAGCTTCAGCCATGATTTGAGCAAGCCTGTCGGCATGCAGCAGAAACTGGTCTCGGTCGCTTTGCAACGCCAGTTCGGCTGGCTGCCGTCGACCTCGCTCGATGATGCAATTGCACAAACCTACGCCCATTTCCGCGTGCCGCAGGCAACCGCAGAGGAGACAAAACCGTGACAGAAAAAGCGTTTCCGCTGGCCACCAGTTCCTGGGATGAAAAGGAATACGCGGCGATCGACCGCGTGGTGAAATCCGGTTTCTTTTCCATGGGCAAGGAAGTTGCTGCATTTGAAAAGCTGTTCGCCGAACAGCTCGGCGCACCCTATGCGGTGATGTCGAATTCCGGCTCGTCGGCCAATCTGCTGTTTGTCGCGGCGCTGCGCTATCACTCGCGCCACAGCCTCGCGCCCGGCGACGAGGTGATCGTGCCGGCGGTGTCGTGGAGCACCACCTATTATCCGCTCTACCAGTACGGTCTGCGTCTGAAATTCGTCGACATTGACCTCGACACGCTTAACTTCGACCTTGATCAACTGGAAGCAGCCATCAGCGAGCGAACCCGGGCCATCCTGGCGGTCAATCTTCTCGGCAATCCCAATGATTTCGACCGGATCAAAGCCATCATCGGTGACCGCAATATCGTGCTGCTTGAGGACAATTGCGAATCTCTCGGCGCGACATTGAACGGCAGGCAGGCAGGTACATTCGGTCTGGCGGGCAGCTATTCGGCGTTTTTCTCGCATCACATCTCCACCATGGAAGGCGGCGTCACGCTGACCCATGACGAGGAGCTTTATCACATCATGCTCAGCCTTCGCGCACATGGCTGGACCCGCAACCTGCCCAACCCGAATCTTGTTACCGGAGTGAAGGGCGACGATCCGTTCGAGGAAGCCTTCCGCTTCGTGCTGCCGGGCTACAATTTGCGTCCTCTTGAGATGAGCGGCGCGATCGGCATCGAGCAGATGGCAAAGCTGCCGATGATCGTGGAAAACCGCCGCAAGAACGCCACCCTGTTCAAACAGGTGATGGCTGAATTCCCGCAATTGCGCACCCAGCGCGAGACCGGCGAGAGCAGCTGGTTCGGCTTCTCGATGATCATTGATCCCGATTGCGGTGTCGCCCGCAAGGATCTGGTCGCCTGTTTTGACCGCCACGGGATCGAGGCGCGGCCCATCGTGGCGGGAAACTTTGCCAAGAACGAGGTGGTGACGCGCTACATGGATCATGAAATCCATGGCGGGCTGCCGAACGCCGAACTGGCCGACAGCCACGGACTGTTCATCGGCAATCATCACTATCCGCTCGATGAACCGATGGATTGCTTGCGTCTGGCGCTGTCGGAGGCGTTTTAGGCGCGATCTGTGCTGGCTGCGGTGATCCAATCCCGGATTCAGAATTTGTAGCCAAACAGTTCCAGATCATCCTTGTGCCGCAGGGCAACCCGTTGGCGATCCGCGTCGGAATAATATTTCCGATAGTCATTGCGCCGGGAGGAATTGACACGTCTGTCGCCAATGTGAATGGCAAGGTCGAGTTTTCCGGCCAACTCCCGGAGGTCCTCGTCAAGGGTTTCCTGGCGGAGAATGTGGGCCACAGCGATCTTCCCGCTCTCGTCGATCAGGTAGTCTTTGAGCTGGCGTTTGATGTAATTCTGCGGAGATGCAGGTGCATCATCATCGTCCAGCCAGGCAACATAATCGGCAAAGCTGAACCGCTGGAACAGGTCAGCTTCTATCTTGTGGCCAGAACGCAGCCCGCCTTCATCCTGACGGATGTAGTGAAACCACGAGACATGCCAGTCCCAGGGATTGCGTACCACGGCAAATGACGTCATCGCCGCAATGTCGATATCATGTTTGCCAAACACGGATTGGTACTCACGCCAGGTCAGGTGGCCAGCCGCCTCGTCGAGATACCGGGACGGACATTTTTCTATCCAGCGTTCGAATGCCTTCTCGACGAACTTGCCCCCGCATTTCGGGACATGAACGAACAACATGTTTTCCTTTTTCCGGGAAAACCAGCCTCGCTTGCGGTTTGTCGGAACCAGCATGTTGCTAGGCCTCCAATCTCGACCAGTTCTCCGGCCAGATATCTTCATTGAGCATCTTTGGATCGGCGAACCAGCGCGCGGGCGAGACCACCAACTTGTCAGGTGACGGGTTGAGCCAGGCGCCCCACCAGGAGAATGACGAGTTGGCGATGATGTGATGGCGGCAGGCGCTCATCAACCGCAGGTCTTCGTAATTATGGTCAGAATCATTGTGCTCCATCACCCGCATCTCATAGGGCAGCACGAGATTCTCCCGCACCCAGACAGGATCATCGGAAAAGGTGAATATCACCGGCTTGTCTGTCATGGTCCCGGCGATCATGTCGACCGCGCGGGCGTAATACTCCAGCGTGCAGGTGCCGTGGGTGGCGTTGGTGCGGGAATCCTTGACATAGTCACCGCGCCGTATGTGCAGCGAGATGGCGGGCAGATGAGCAAGTTCGGTGAGGATTGCGGCGTTTTCGGGCGTAGGCGGCGTGGTGATGACGAAATCATCCCGGATTGCCGCCTCGACTGATTTGAAATAGCGTTCGCTCTGCCAGTATCCCTTCAGATAGACGCCATCGCCCAGATCATCGAAACCGGCATTGTAGCTCAGGCCGTGTTCGCGGAACAAATGCGGCTTGAGCTTCAGGCCGCGCCAGACCAGATAGCGCAGCCGGTTCTGCCGGCGCTCGGGCGGCATTTCGGCTGGCAAGCCCTGCCTTGCGGCATGGGCAAAATGGTCGAGGCCAAAACCGAACTGGGTGCCGCCGTCAAAAATCCGCGTGTCGAGAGCCAGATCGACCCCGTGCCGGAGCGCCAACGCCCTGCCCGCAGCATACTGGAACATCTGGTTGCCCAGCCCGCCATTGATTTGGGTGATGATCATTTACTGTTCTTTCAATTCATTCCAGCGCAGTCACTCGAACACCGAAACCTGCCTTTCCAGATCACGGGCTTTCGAGAAGCCGTTTGCCGCTCACAGGATTTCGTTTTGCAGCCGCGCAATAATTTCCTTGGCTTCTTCAATGCCCGCTTCCCACCAGCGACTGGCTCGTATTTGCTCTATCTGATCTGGCTCGAACCGGTATCCAATCAGTTTCGCAGGCGACCCCACGACAATTCCAAAATCGGGGACATCCCGATTTACGAAGGAGTTTGCGCCAACAATGGCACCCAAACCGATACGGACATTGCGACGAATGACAGCATCGACAGCAATCCACGCGTCACTTTCAATGATACAAGTCCCTCGGGTAAGTTCCTCATACGCATTTTTGTAAAAAAGACTACTCGTCGAAATATTCTTGATGTGATGCTCCCCAGAACCAATGGAAACATTGTTTGCGATCGAGACATATCTCCCGATTTCCGCCTTCGTTACATCGCATCTCGCCCCGATGTAAGTGTGGTGTCCTATTGTGGTTTCCCCACAAATCCTGCTTCCGTCCACGATCTCAACGGATTCATCGAAACGCGATTTTTTCTTTTTGAAAAGACGGATTCGCAAATCGGTATCCTCTCGAACCTTTGGGACATCAATACCTTTTCACCGGGATCAAAACGCCGGTGACAGTGTCGTTTCAACAGGCAGAGAACACAAAAGGTGCCATTGCTGCAAGGGATCTTCCCAAGAGGAATTGGTTCTCAAGATCGCTTTTGTTCGACGCTGCCATGCTGCCCGGCGACGCTGTCGCTGATTCGATATTGCACGGAGCTAAAAGACGTCTGATACCGCACGACACGCCACCAATCCGAGAGCCATTGCCTAAATTGTCTCAATGGGCGGATAAGTTCGCGCTGAACCCGCGCGAAAGCCGGTATCGAAATCCGGCTTTTTCGTTCAATTGCAAGTCCGCTTTGCAGGAAGCCGGCTTTATTCTCACGCCGCAGCAGATCCTGAACCGCAATCGCCGGGTCTATCTGATAAGTGATGTGATCGTCGAAAAAGCCGAATTCGGGATTGAACAAGACATGATCCGCCGGCTCGCAAATATCGCGGGTCAGATCCAGAGCATCCTGAGCGGCCTTGCGCGTCAGGAAATAGCCACCGGCCCCGCCATGCAGCGAAAACAGCTGGCGTAGCTTGCGCCCATCCGGGGTGAGGGCTCCCTCGCGCGCCATATGGCAGCGGCGAAAGGTGGTTTCGGCCTTGACCAGTTCGGCGTCTTCCGGAATCCAGCCGGTTGAGTGGAAATAGGCGGCTGCCGTGTCAGCGAGGTGCAGGTCGTCTTCGGCGACGAAGGCCCACGGCGCACCTGAAACAAGCACTTGCTCCCAGGCTTTTCGATGGCTGAGAAAACAGCCGATTTCGCTGGGTCCGAGCGGCGTGCCCGAACGGATCGAGGCTTTCAACCGGTCAAGGCTTTGCGCATCAAGAGTGCGACCAGCAACTGCGGGAACGCGCCGGACCGCCAGTCCAAGCCGTGCGGCCTGGGCTTCGAACCAGTCGCGCCGGTCGGTGGCATTGTCCATGTTGATGAAAAACACAGGGATCTGGTTAGCCGCGGTCATGATCAATACCCCCGGATCGGGATCTTCTTGACCACAGCCACGCCGCTCACGTTGTCGAGCATGGCGCGAAGGCTGGCCCCGAGCCGTCGGAACGGCCTGGAAAGCTCGCGCTTTATCAGCGCCAGTCCCTTGGGCCGCTTCTTGAGACCCGCGCTTGCGGAACTGGCAGCGCGATCCTTGTCGAGCGTGCTTCCGAACCCGACACGGCTGGCGGTTTTGGCGACCAGATAGTCCTGGATGCACAAGGCGGGATCGAGCTGCAGGATCGACAACTTGTCAACCACGCCAATCCATTCATGAAACATCACATGGTCGAGTGCATCACATACGTTTTCGCTCAATTGCAGGAGCCTTGCAGCGCCCGCGCGGCTGACGAAATATCCTGCGGTGCCGCCGTGATAGGATTGCAGGACGCGCATGTCATGGCCATGGGCCGTTGCGTGAAGCTGGGGCGAGAGCCGCACCCGCTGCCGCGCGGTTTCCGCCTTGACGATATCGACGTCAGAGGCGGGCAGCCAGCTCTTGTCGGTGAAAAACAATCCTGCATGGGCGCTGAAGTGAATGTCGTCCTCGGCAACAAATGCCCAATCCGCCTGACCCTCAACGATCATCGCCCAGACCTTGCGGTGGCTGAGATAGCAGGCCATTTCGCCCGGGCCCAGACCGAGCCTGCCGCTCTTGAGCGACGAAAGCCGGGCCTGCTCTGCCGCGTCGATGGTTCGCCCGTCGACCGCGGCGACGCGGGTCGGCTCGATCCCGACGCGGGCGCATTCGGCGCGAAAGGATGCGTCGCGCTCGGGCGAGCGGTCGAGATTGATGTAGTAGCAGGGGATGGTCATGTCCTGGTCCCGGTCCGGCCTCCAAAAATGTCAACCCGCCCGCGTGCGGCGCACCGTCGACATCCTCGTCTCCGGTGTTCATGCAGAATATCGAAGGCGAAGGCAAGCGGGCTGGCCGGGTCCGGCGTCACTCAGCCGGCCGGATTTCCGCCCGTCCGGTTGCCCAGATTGCGTTCCCATTGCAACGCATGGCGGATGACTGTTTCCAGATCCTCGAATTCCGGCGACCATCCGAGCGCATCGCGCGCAAGGGTGGAATCGGCCACGATCATGGCGGCGTCGCCGGCCCGGCGCGGAGCCTGCGTGACCTTGAAGTCCACGCCGGAGACCGCCTTGACGGCATCGACCACCTGGCGGACGGAATAGCCGCTGCCATAGCCGCAATTGGCCGCAATCGACGCCCCGCCGTTCCTGAGATAGGTCAGCGCGCAATAATGCGCACCGGCAAGATCGGTAACGTGGATATAGTCACGCACGCAGGTGCCGTCCGGGGTCTGGAAATCGTCGCCGAAAATCTGGAGTCCGTCGCGTTTTCCCGTCGCGGCTTCGGCGGCGATCTTGATGAGGTGGGTCGAAAGCCGGGAGGACTGCCCTGCCCGCATCTGCGGATCGGCGCCGGCCACATTGAAATAACGCAATGCGGCGTAGCGAAAGCCGGGATTGGCCGCCGCCACGTCGCGCAACATCAGTTCGGTCATCAGTTTCGAGGTCCCATAGGGCGATTCAGGCGCAAACGGTGCTGCTTCGCTCACCGGCTCGAGACCCGGCGCGCCGTAAACCGCGGCCGAGGAGGAGAAGATGAAATTCTCCACTTTCGCATCAAGCGCGTGCTGGATCAGGAATCTCGATTTGCAGGTATTCTCTGAATAGTAATCGAGCGGCACCTCCACCGATTCAGAGACAATGATCAAGCCGGCAAAATGAATGATGGCATCGATCTTGTGGTTTGAAAAAATTGTGTCGAGCGCTTCCGGGTCGGCAATATCAGCCTTGTAGAACGTCGCCTGCGGGGAAACCGCCCATTCATTGCCGGTCGACAGATTGTCGATGACCACGACCTCCTCGTTGTGCTCGAGCAGCTTGAGCACCATATGGCTGCCGATGTAGCCGGCTCCGCCGGTAACAAGTACGGTCATTGTTCAACTCCGATTGGTGTAAAATGCCGATTGGAACAGGTGCGGACGCGGCTGCGATAGACGAACCGTCTGATCTCTCGCAAGAGAGTTTTACCCAGCGTCTTGTTTTTGGGAACCGAAATCGTGCTGCCGCCGGCCTGCTGCGTCCGGTCGCTCAGGCCCGACGGCACCGCACAACTCAGGGCGACGCCGGTAACCCAACTCATCTGCAACAGCGTATCGACCGGCCGGTCAAAGCGCTCGGTGAGTTGCAGAAGATGCCGGGCATGGGCCGCACTGACGAGTTGTCCCGACGTGCGCAGCATTCCGACCCGCGGTTGCACGATACTGGATTTGCCGTTGCTTGCCAGAACTCGCGCCTTGCCTTTTACCGGCCTAACCTGAAACTGGATGTAACCGGCCCGGTCAATGACCTCGTTTGCCAGCTCCAGCGCGTTGGCGAAGACCTTGTCATCGATTTCGACATCGTCCTCGAGTATCAGGCCGGCCTTCAGGCCCATGTCGACAATCATCCGCCAGGCCTTGCGATGGCTGAGAAAACAGCCGATCTCGCCAGGGCTGAGAGGAAATGGATAGCGCGGTGCATGCAGGCTTTGGCGGGAACAGGCAGCCTCGACCTCGCCGGCGGACAGCGCACCGCCATCGACCGCCTCGATCACCTGCACCGGCAGAGGGCAGGCGGCGCGTATGCGCTCGACCTGCGGCCGCCGCGCCTGGGCGCGGGTCAAGTGGATAATGAAGGCCTGAATATCGCCCGGTTCGTTCATGCCACGCCCGCTGTTTACTCAACACCCTGTCGCGCGCCACGGCGGCGGGTTGACCTGTTCTAGACGAGGGACTTTGCAGACCGCAAGGGTCAAACCGGATTGGAGCATGTTCGATCCCGTCTGGCGTCCTTGAGCCAGATATCCGGCAGCACAGTACCGGCACGGAGCGCGGAGCTTTCCGAGCCGGGCCCAGGGGACTTTCGACGGGATACCCAGCTTTCTATTTTTAGCGAAAGGTTGGCATCATCCACCTTGGGGACCGGGTCTCGTCGCATGTCCATCCGACTGCAACGAGACCCGGCTTCATTCAAGGCAGATGCCTGATCCGCCGCCGCTCACATTGGCGGCAGAGCCGCAGACTGCCTGCGGCATCAGAACTCTTCCCAGTTCTCGGCAGCCGCCGCGGTGCTCGCTCCAGATTTTCGTCCGACGGCGTTGGCAACTTTCCTGATCAACGTCCGTGCGGGAGATTGCGAGTTTGCCGCAGGCTGCCGCGGCCGCTGCTGCTGCTGCTGCTGCCCGCCGAATTTGAACCGGGCGAGCAGTTCGTTGAGAGCCGAAGCCTCCGACGCAAGACTGTGGCTGGCGGCGGAAGTCTGCTCCACCATCGCCGCATTTTCCTGGGCACTCTGATCCATTTGATTGACAGCCTTGTTGATTTCTCCGAGGCCGACGGACTGCTCCTTGGAGGCCTCGACGATTGCGACGACGTGCTGGTTGATCTCCTGCACCTCGGCGACAATCTGCCTGAGTGCATCACCGGTTTCTCCGACAAGCGAAACTCCGGAAGTGACCTGTTCAGACGAACTCATGATCAGGGATTTGATGTCCTGAGCTGCATTTGCCGAACGTTGAGCCAGTTCACGCACTTCCTGGGCAACCACGGCGAAGCCCTTGCCGGCGTCACCGGCACGCGCCGCTTCAACGCCTGCATTCAAGGCCAGAAGATTGGTCTGGAAGGCAATGCTGTCAATCACTCCGATGATGTTGCTGATTTCGTGCGAAGAGGTCTCGATTGCCGCCATCGCCGCGACCGTCTGTTCGACGACAGCACCCGAATGCTCCGCCTGCTGACGGGTGCGGGCAACCAGATCACCCGCCTCGCCGGCCCTCGCGCTGGTATCACGCACGGCAATTGTGATCTGCTCGATCGCAGCTGCAGTCTCCTCAACCGAAGCGGCCTGCATTTCCGTCCGCTTGGCCAGATCGTCAGCCGCAACACGGATCTGTTCCGACCCGGAATGAATTGCCGCGGCATTGTCTCCGACCGAACGCAGGGCCTGTTCCAGCCGTTCGGCGGACTGGTTGAAGTCGAGACGGATCTGATCGAGCGATTCCACGAACGGAACGTTGATGCGGTGGCCCACATCTCCTTCGGCGAGATGGCCGAGGGCGGTACCAAGTGTATCCGTTGCGGACTTGAGCTGCTCGGCTTCGGCAATTTTCAGCGCCTCCCGCTCCCGTCTTTCACGTTCGCTCAGCTCACGGCCTTCCGCCGCCTCTTCTTCCAGACGACGGTTGTTGAGACCTGCCTCGCGGAACACTTCCACCGTGCGAGCCATCTGCCCAATCTCGTCGCCGCGCTCAATGGAAGGAATGACAACATCGAGATCGCCATCGGCGAGCCGTGACATGGTTCCGGTCAGCGACTGAATCGGCCGTGTAATCCGCATGACCACGATCCAGAATGCAAATGCACCGATCGAAACAGCAAGAAGCAGACCGACAGAACTGATTATCACATCAAGACGCCCGCTGCTTTCCACCTGATGGGTGTAGCTGCCGGCCGACTGTCCGATCGTGTCCGAAAGCGCAAGCAGACTGTCAATCGCCGCGGTTGCGGTGCTGACCCACTGCTCTCCGGTCAGCGGATAGTCGCGCGCTTCGGCGCTGGCCGTGTAAACAGATTTGCGAGTTTCCTCATAGGACGTGAAAAACGTCTGCCGCGCGATTTGGATTGCTGCAATGACAGAGGAGTTGGCGAAGTCACGGCTGGAATAGATATCCACCGAAGCCCAGGCTTGTTCAAGCCGGCCGCGATATTCGGCAAGCAATGCCATCTGTTGCGGATCAAGTTGGGAACCTTGGGCGATGGCGCCGCCGATGAGCGCGCGCTCCCGTCCTGCATATTCGGTGATCACCCACATGGCCTCCCGCAGATCGAGCAGCATCTGGGAGCGCGCAAGCGCACTTGCCGGAATCGTCTGCGCCGCCTTCCTCAAATTCTGCGACGACATGATCACGGTCGTAATGCTGGGGACCCACTGTGCGATCACTTCCTTGTCGCGGCCGGCTGCATCGACAGACAATTGCTGGTCTGCCTTGCCGCGGATCATTTGCAAATGCTCCCGGTCTCTGGACAGCGACGAGAGCAGGGCCTGCTTGTCTTTGAACGGGGGCGAATTGGCTACATGCTCCAGAGCGGCGTCCAAAGCACGATCGCCGCGTTGGCGGAGTTCGGCGATGCGCGCAACCAGTTCGGTTGGCGCCTTTGTTGCACTGGAGAAGGCGGTGTTGGTGATCCCCCTTTCGAGCGCCAGCGAGCCCGCGCTCGAAAGGAAAAGGTCACCGGCCTCGTTGTTGCTGCGCATGGCTTGCGCGCTCTGCATCCGGTCCCAGGCCGACATCATGTTGATGACGGCGAGAACCACCAGGCCTGCGACGAGAACCGAAACGATGGCGATCAAGGTCGAGCGGATGCTGATCGATTTCCGGCGGTTCATCGCTCGGGCGGGCGGGCTCACACCGGCGGGGGAGGCGGACATGCTGGGATTAGGCATAGGAAAATCCTTCCATAGTTCATGGATTTCGAAATCTTGTACTGTTTCAATAGGTTGACCGAAAATCATGCGCACACGGGGTCACATCAGGATGCTGACAACGAGTCAGGCATCGACAGTGGCAACCCCGCCCAGACGGCCAACAGGATATTGGCTGTTCCGGCGCTTGAGGCCGTTACGGCATCTTCAAATGAAATTTATCCATCTGTTCCTCCCTAGACGACAGCTCCTCCAGCCGTCAGCAAAATCCGACATGTGCATTAGGATAAGCGCGTCAATGGGCAGCTCTGCTTTACCCATAGGCCTCATGCTTAAGTACGTAACCGTACTTTTACAGAGTTAATGATCGCTTAAAGGCAAATGCCACCCACGCTCAGTTTGCACAGGCGCCCGGACGGTCTCAAATTTTCGAATTATCGATGGGAGTTTTGACGCGAAGCAAACCATGCCCGTGGCATCAGAGCGTCAATGCACAGGATTGACCTGCCTGACGCTACAAAATTGTGTTCGCGGGCGCTTGCCCGTATGCGCGCCGAATCCGGTCATAACATTCGCAGGCGCTGTCTTCCAGCAACCGTCGCTCGATTATCGTGACCGTACCGCGGGAATAACTCAGGGCACCCTGGTTCATCAATGCATTGCAGGCCGCGCTCACCGTCGCACGCCTGAGACCCAGCACCTCCGACACCGCTTGCTGGGTTATCTGGAACCTGTCTGTATTTACCCTGTCATGGGCCTCCAGCAGCCAACGGGCGACCCGTTGTTCAGCCTTGTGCAAACTGTTGCAGGCCACGGATTCCATCAATTGCACGGTCAGGGATCTGGCGTAGCGCATCATCGCATCCCGGACACACGGATATTTCTTTATCGCGACATCGAGCGCTTCGATCGAAATCCAGGATGCGTAGCCAGCTACCTTGACCACCGGTTGGCTGACAGTCTCGCCGCCCCCGTAAAGGAAGACTATACCGACAAACCCTTCCTTGCCCACGGATACCTTGGCAACGCTGCGTCCATCGTCCATCCTGGCCATCAGGCTGACGACGCCCTCATGGGGAAATATGGCATGGCTGACCACGTCCCCTTCCTCAAAAAGTACCTGATCCTGATTTAACCGCTTTACGACGGCCCGCGCTTCAAGAAACGCGAGAGCGTCCGGGCGAATATCCAAAAAAATCTGGTTCTGGATATCAAAATCACCAGTCAGACTGTTGTGCAATCCAGCCACCCTATCATCGCGGAATCAGAGTGCAGTGCAATATACCCAAATGACGGCGTTAAAAAGGTATTTGGTAAAACATTGTTAAATATTTTATAATTACGATACCGTACATAAATAGAACGAATAAGGGCATATGCGACCCGAGCAAATATATTCTGTCGAAAAACATATGAAACAAGCCACTTCCAATTGCCTTCCGGAGTTGTACCGATGTTCCTTGAAGTAACCGATTTAAGCAGACCCAATTCCTCGGCAGATAGCTGGCCAAAAAACCAACTCCTTGTTCGCGCAACGGATTTTCACGCGTCACGCAATGAACTGCTGGCCTACAAGGAAGCGCTTGACCAGAACACGATCGTATCGCTGACCAACACGTCCGGCCGGATCACATATGCCAATGATAAATTCTGTAAAATCACCGGTTACCAGCAAGACGAACTGATCGGCAAAAAAATAAGCATGTTGAATTCGGGCGTTCACAGCCGCGAATTCTTCCACAACATGTGGGAAACCATTTCGCAAGGGCAGCCCTGGCATGATGAAATATGCAACCGGAACAAAAGTGGCGATCTGTACTGGATTGACACAACAATCGTTCCGCGAAGGAACCACAGGGGTGTCATCAACGGATATGTTTCCATCCGCTATGACATTACCGAGCGCAAATTGATCGAATTGGCGTTGCAGGAAGAGGTCAGCAAACGCAAGAACGCCGAGGAATTCCTGATGCGGCTGCTGGAAACCATCCCCGATGGCGTGATTGCGTTTGACGGTGAAGACAAACTGGTCCACGTCAACAGCGCTTACAAGGACATGCACCCGGGAAAGGCCAGCCACCTCAAACCGGGGGTTTCGTTCGAACAATTGCTCAGGGTTGCCATCGAGAATGGCCAGTATCTGGATCTTCCCGACGATCCCCAGGCCCGCGAAGCCTATATTGAAAGCCGCCTCAAGCGCCATACCAGTCCCGGTCGTCCAATCATTCAACAATTGTGCGACGAGCGCTGGATACAGGTTCAGGAGCGGCGCTCCCAAGCCGGATGCACGGTCGGTATATGTACCGATATCACCGACATCAAGCAGGCGGAAAAGACCATCAAGACACAGGCCGAGAGGGATCCTCTGACAGGTCTCTCCAACCGTTCCGTGCTGATCAATCGCCTTACCAAGGCCCTGCAGGGTCGCAAGGCAGCCGGCGTCAGCGGCGCCTTGCTGCTGATAGATCTGGATCACTTCAAGGACGTCAACGATACTCTGGGCCATGATGCGGGTGATCAATTGTTGATCGAAATCGCAAACCGCCTCTCGGGTGTCTTGCGCAAATCCGATACCGTGGCCCGCATCGGTGGTGACGAGTTCGCGGTGCTTTTGCCCAATATGAAGTGCGTTGACGATCTTGAGAAGCTGCTGAAGACAATCACCTCGCGCCTAGGCAACCCCGTCGCCCTTGGGCACCGGTCGGTCATCCCGAGCTGCAGTCTGGGGGTAACGCTGTTCCCCGCGGATGGAAAAACCCCGAAGGATCTGTTCAAGAACGCGGATATCGCGCTGTACCAGGCCAAGGAGCAGGGGCGCGGCATCTGGGTCTATTTCGATCGCAAATTGAAAGAGCGGGTGGAGCGGCGGCAAGCAGTTGCACACGCGTTACGGGAGGCGTTGTCGGCGGGGCAGATCAGGATTGCCGCCCAGCCCCAGGTCTGCTTTGAAACCGGACACCATGTCGGGTTTGAGGTGCTGGCGCGCTGGAAACACAAAGGCCGGCAGGTTTCGCCTGCGGAGTTCATTCCAGTCGCCGAAGAGACCGGAATGATCATTCCATTGGGTTACGCGATCCTCGAACAGGCAATGTCGATGGCGCGCGACATACGCCAGAAGGGGCACCGGATCGGCCGGATTGCCGTCAATGTCGCGGCTTCGCAACTCAAACAACTCGATTTCGTCGACTCTTTTCGCTCGCTGTTGAGCAAATACGGGCTGCAGGCGAGTGACATCGAAATTGAGGTGACCGAAAACGTGCTTCTGGACCGGACCGGCAACCAGATCGCGCGAACGCTGGAAGCGCTCCATCACCTCGGCGCGCTGATTGCGCTTGATGATTTCGGCACCGGCCATGCATCGCTGTCTCACCTCAAGCGTTTCCCGGTCAGTCGCCTGAAGATCGATCAATCCTTTGTGCGGGAAATCCAGTCAAGCGCCGAAGACTCGATCATCATCCGGGCGATCATCAATCTGGCCCACAATCTGGGCATGCAGGTGGTTGCGGAGGGCATCGAGACACAAGACCAGTATGAGTTGCTGCACAAGCTGGGGTGTGATTTTGCCCAGGGCTACTACCTCGGGCATCCGGTTTCACCCGAGGAAGCGCTGTCCTTTTGTCCGCCCGAGCAATGACTTGTCATGATTTTGGCACAAATTGTCTAGGTTAGGGAGATAGCGTTTTCGCCGAAACGGCCACTTCCATGCATGTCGCACAAAGGTGTGCAGCGGTTTTGTGCGACATGCGCTGGGAATACCGGAGCCTGCGGGTCGCAGATCAAAGCCCTTCAAGCAACCGGCCTGCAAGTGAGGCAGCACGATCCTGGCCGGCATAAGGACTGCATCTATATCCGGAGCAATACGGTTACGCACTTGCCAGATGCCGTCCTCGCGAAAGGCAGACTGGCGTCAGTCTGTGCGCCAGCCGCTGATCGCTTTGACTTCGAGATATTCCTCCAGGCCCCAATGACCGCCCTCGCGGCCGTTGCCGGACTGCCTGAATCCGCCGAACGGGCTGGCCGCGGCCCGGTTGGCGCCGTTGAGCTGAACCATGCCTGCCCGGAGCCGGCGGGCGACGCGTTCAGCCCGGTCGAGATCCAGCGACTGCACATAGGACGAAAGCCCGTAAGGCGTGTCGTTTGCGATTTCGATCGCCTGCTCCTCGTCATCAAACGGAATCATGACCAGTACAGGTCCGAATACCTCCTCGCGCGCGATCGTCATGTGGTTGTCAACATCGGCAAACACCGTCGGACGGACATAGTAACCGCGATTGAACCCTTCCGGTCGTCCTGGCCCACCAGCCACGAGACGAGCGCCCTGCCTGATTGCCGTTGCGATCAGTTCCTGAACCTTGTCAAACTGAACGCCGGAGGCGAGCGGTCCGATATGCCGGCCAGCTTGATCAGGCTCGCCGACCCTGGTTGCATTCGCAACTTCGGCGGCGATGGCAACCGCTCGGTCATAGGCCGAGCGTTCGACAAGCATCCGGGTCGGGGCATTGCAGGACTGGCCGGTGTTGAGAAAACAGGCCCGAACCCCGCGCTTGACCGCATCGCCCAATGCTTCATCATCAAACACGATATTGGGCGACTTGCCGCCGAGCTCCAGCGAAACGCGCTTGACTGTTTCGGCAGCGGCTTTCTGCACCGCGATGCCGGCGCGCGCCGAACCGGTGAACGACATCATGTCGATATCCGGATGACGGGACATTGCCTCTCCGACAACCGGACCAAGCCCGTTGACCAGATTGAACACACCTGCGGGAAAGCCCGCTTCGTCAATCATTTCGGCAAGCAGCATTGACGAGAACGGAGCAATTTCCGAAGGCTTGAGGACAATGGTGCAACCGGCGAGCAATGCCGGGATCACCTTCAGAGCCACCTGGTTCATCGGCCAGTTCCACGGCGTAATCAGACCGCACACCCCGATTGGTTCATGGATGATGCGTTCCTGCGGATTGCGCTCATCAAGACCGTGTTCGAATTCGAACGCCTTGGCCACCCTCAGGAATGTCTTGATGTGACCAAGACCGGCCATTGCCTGCGCGTCCCGGGCCAGCGAAATCGGCGCGCCCATCTCCTTCGAGATGGCCTCCGCCATTTCATCAATGCGCGCCTCGTAGATCCCGCGGAGCTTTTGCACCAGTTCCAGCCGGTAGTCGAGAGCGGTACGGCCCCAGTCCTCAAAGGCGCGGCGCGCTGATGCCACGGCCCTGTCGACATCCTCGCCTGCGCCCAGCGAAATGGCTCCGAACGGCTGCTCCTCGGCGGGATTGATGACCTCGAACAGCTCTGCCTTCGCGGGAGCGCACCATTGGCCGTCGATATAGAAATCCGGTTTCGTCAGCATTCATCCATTCCTTCACTCGGTATTGGCAGGATTGCGTTGTGGCTCAGGCAATCAGGCCTTCAAGGGCGTCGTCCTCGTCGCCAAGCCAGAGCGACAGGGCCAGCAATCGCTTGAAATAGCCGCTGACCGGTGTCTCGTTGGCCATTCCGATGGCGCCATGCATCTGGATGCTTTCCTGCGAGACAAACCATGCGGCGCGCACAATCACATAACGCGCCCTGGCCAAAGCCCTGTTTGTTTGCTCCGGGCTCTTCTGGTCAACGGCCACAGCCGCCAGCGCCACCATGGTTTCCGCCTTGGCCTGCTCGATTGTCATGTCGACATAGCGGTGGCGAAGCGCCTGATGGGTTGACAGCGGCTGGCCGAACTGACGCCGCACGCCGAGATACTCCGCCGTGGCCTTGATCATGAAATTCATTGCACCCACCGCTTCGGCGCAGTGAGCGGCCGTGAGCCTGTCGACAATGCGGCGAAGCAGGTTCTCGGCCTGCTCACCCACGGCCACTATCGCGTTCTCGTCAATGACAAGGCTGCTGAAGGATGCGTCCGCGGCCGGCATGGCGTCTATCAGGGTGCAAGGCCGCAGGGCCGGGGCAACACTTGCCTGATCGAGCATGATGATGACGAGCTCTCCCGCCTCATTTCTGGCCGGCAGCACAAGCCAGTCGGCTTCCTGCGCGAAGGCGATCATCCGCTTGGGCCCGTCAAGCCGCCACTGGCCCTCCCCCGCGCCGGAAAGCACAGTCTGGAATTCCTGCACAACCGGCAACGCATCCGCTTCATGCAGCGCGATCGTCGCCACCTGACGGCCTTCAACCAGCGCTTCGAGCAACGCCGTCACCGGCCCGGTGGTTTGATCGAGATCCGCAAGAGACGGTGCGATCGCTGCGGAGGAAATAGCGAAAGGACTGACCACGCCTGCCTCTGCCAGCAATCGGCAGACAAGTGCGGCCGTGCGCGCGCCGCCATATCCGCCGTACCGTTCCGGCATCACAGCAGCCAACAACCCTAATTCTGCAAGCAGCGGCCACAACTCTTCGCGCCAATGGCCACCGGAATGCCCGGCAAGCGCACGCGACAGCATGTCGGCCAGCATCTCCAGCGTGTCGTCCGGCTCGAACAGGAGCGGCAAGGCGGTCGTCATCGGATCAGGTATGCTGTTCATCCGAAAATGCCTTTCGCCGCGATATTGCGCTGGATTTCATTCGATCCGGCGTAAATGGTGGTCTTGCGCATGTTGCAATAATTCTCGGCCGCGAAATAATGTCCCGCCTTCGAGGCCATGCCCTGCGGACTGAAGGGCAGAGCCTTCGAGCCGAGGGCACGGACCTGGAGCTCCGAAATCGCCTGCTGAAGCTCCGAACTGATGATTTTCAGCACCGGCGCCTGAAGCGGGTTTTCGCGGCCCGCCTCGACTTCGCGCAGAAAGCGCAGATTGGTCAGATCGATTGCGGCAAGTTCGGCCTCCAGGGCCGCCAACCGCTGCTGGAAGGAGGCATGCTCAAGCAAAGGCCGGCCATGGCGCAGGCTGGTCGACGCCATCTCGCGCAACCGGATCAGTTCCCGCTTGCAAAACCCCATGCCGCCAAAATTGAGACGTTCATGTTCAAGCAGGTACTTGGCATAGGTCCAGCCCATGCCTTCCTCGCCAACCCGGTTTTCAACCGGAACTTCGACGCCTTCGAACCAGACTTCATTGATTTCATGCTTGCCATCAAGTGTGATGATCGGGCGTATCTCGATGCCCGGGGTGCTCAGATCAATCAACAGAAAGCTGATGCCATTCTGGCGTTTGGCTTCGTTCGATGTGCGCACCAGACAAAAGATCCAATCGGCTTCGTGTGCCGACGTCGTCCATATCTTGTGACCGTCGACGACATAATGGTCGCCCTTGCGCACTGCCCTGGTTTTGAGCGAGGCAAGATCTGAGCCAGAGCCAGGTTCTGAGTAGCCCTGGCACCAGAAGTCATCGAGCCTGGCAATACGCGGCAGGAAATGATCACGTTGCTGCTGATCGCCATATTTCATCAGCACCGGTGCAACCATTTTCAGGCCAAACGGAACCAGTTCCGGAGCTCCGGCAACCGCGCATTCATCCTCAAAGATGTAGCGCTCGATGGAGGAGAATCCCGGGCCGCCAAATTCCTTTGGCCAGGAATAGGCGCTCCAGCCGCGCTGGTGCAGGATCCGGGTCCACTGCTCGATTTCGGCGCGATTGGCGTGATGTCCGCCCTTCAGGCGTGCCGCGGTTTGCCGCGGCAGGTGCTCCGCCACGAAATCCCGGACCTGCTTCCTGAATTCCATCTCGCGTGCGCTGAAAAGGCCGCTTTCGGGGTATCCCAAGACATCCATCCTGATCAGCGGCCTGTGAACTGAGGCGCGCGCTTTTCTATGAAGTGGGCAACACCTTCCTTGAAATCCTCACTCAGGACGCTTTGCGCCATTTCCTTGTTGGCTGAGATTGTCGCCTCGGCGAGTGTCTGGAACGGCACCTCATACAGCTGGCGCTTGATGACGGCCATGGCACGCGGCGAAACCAGGTCTGCCAGGTCGCGAGCGTAGGCCATGGTAGCCTCTTCCAGCTGTTCGGGGGGGTGGATCTGATTGACGAGCCCCATGCGGAATGCCTCCGGAGCATGGAATTTCCTGGCGGAAAGCAGCAGGTCCAGCGCATTGGCGTGACCGACAATGTGCGGCAACATCCAGCTCAATCCGTGTTCAGCGATAAGTCCGCGACGTGCAAAGGACGTGGAGAATGCCGCATTGTCCGCGGCAAACCTGATGTCGCAGTAAAGTGCATGCACCAGGCCGATACCCGCGGTTGCGCCGTTGAGCATGGCAATGACCGGTTTTTCAATTGCCGGATAGAACGAGTAGCGGGTCTGCCAGTCAGGCCGCCGATTCATGTCGAACGGACGCATCCATTCCTCGGCGCGAATATCCTCCGGATCGAGGCTGGCCAGTTCGTCAATGTCAGCGCCGGCGCAAAAGGCGCGGCCTTCGCCGGTCAGCACGATGACGCGCACGTCGTCATTTATTGCCGCGGATTGCATGGCCAAAAGGACTTCGCGCTCCATCGTCGCGGTCCATGCGTTCATCCGCTCGGGCCTGTTGAGGATAATCCGGGCGATCCGGTCCTCGATTTCATATCTGATGTGCTCGTATGCCACGGCTTAATCCTCAATGTTTTCCAGCAAGACACCATTTGCCCATTGGCCGCGCTCGCGACCCAGATAGGCCTTGGTTGCGGGACGGTCCTGGAGCCAGCCGACCCAACGCCCGAATACCTGCCGCATCCGTTCAGTTTCGACACCGAGCTGGGTCATGGCCACACCGCCATTGACGGATTCACGGTATTCAGCGATCAGCCCGTCACGCAAGATGAAGCGCGACATGCCGTCGATCACGACCTTGTTGCCCTTGAACCGTTCCATGCGGGAGGAAAAGCTCGACAGCGACCAGGCGTACCCCATGTTGCCGTCGATAACGCCGTCAAACATTTCCCATCGATAGTCGTCACCGGCATCGCGATGAAACAGGTTCTGCATCATGTGGGCGATACTTTCCCGACCGCGATGCACGCCGTAGATGTAGTCATAATAGACCCCGTCCGGCGTGAAGCACTGCGCGAACCGATCCCCGTCTCCGCTCTCCGCGGCAATGGTGAACCTAGCAAGTAGCTTGTTGAATTCATTACTGTTCATTGCAGGATTAATACTCCGAGTTCATGGCGCGCAGGCGCATACGATCGACCTTGCCGGTGGCGTTTCGTGGAAGACTTTCGAGAATGCGGACTTCGCGGGGGACCTTGTATCGGGCAAGGCTGGCGCCCCATTGGGCAATCAAGCTCTCCGCATCGATCTCGATTCCCGGTTCGGCAACGATATAGGCGACGATTTTCTCGCCGAGTTTTTCGTGGGGTTGGCCGATCGCCGCCACCTCGAGAACACCTGGCATGCGATGCCCCAGTTCCTCGATTTCACGCGGGTAGACATTGTATCCGCCCGAGATGATCATCTCTTTCTTGCGATCAACCACGAACAGGAAGCCGTCTTCATCCATCATGCCGATGTCGCCGGTGTGCAGCCAGCCGTCGCGAAAGGCTGCATCCGTCAGATCAGGCCGCCGGAAATAGCCCTTCGCGAGGCCGGGGGAGGAAACCACTATCTCGCCCTTCTCGCCGGTCGGCAGATCACAACCATGTTCATCCACGATCCGAAGCTTGACACCCCAATAGGGTTGCCCTGAAGATCCGGATTTGCGGATCGCCCCAAACAGCCGGGCGCCACAGATGGAAGGGCTGGCCTCGGTCATCCCGTAGCCTTCCGAGATCGGGACCGAGAACCGCTCCTCGAAACGGGCGTGAACTTCCTCAGGCAGAGCCTGGCCGCCTGACACGCATCCGCGCCAACATGACAGATCAAGCCCGTCAGGAAGGGGCGCCTTGGCGAGCATCCAGTACATCGTGGGAACACCCATGAAGACTGTCACCCGGTCGCGGTCAATCGCCCTGAGCGTGTCCTCCGGATCAAACCGCGCCGACAATGAAATCGAAGCGCCGACGAGGAGGAATGTCGTGTGCAGGCATGTATGGCCAAACACATGACTGAGCGGCAGCACTCCATAGCCGCGATCTTCCGGCGTCAGGCGCAGCAGATCAAGCGCGAAAGCCTGCGCATTCCAGAACATGTTGTAGTGCGTGAGCTCAACGCCCTTCGGCTGTCCTGTGGATCCAGAAGAATACAGGATCACAGCGGTATCGTCCGGCCTGCACGGCGGACACTCGACCGCGGCGGCAGTGGTTGAAACCAGCGGCTTGCCAGCTGCGGCAATGTCATAGACCAGGCTGCATGCCGGATGCTGATCGGCTCTTGACCACCGGTCGCAACTGATCACGGCCGCCGGTTCGCTGTCGCGAACTATGGCGTTGATCTCCGCATCCGCGAGCAACGGATTGAGCGGCACCGGCACGGCCCCGGCTCTGAGAGCTCCCTGATAGGCAATCACCCATTCGATGCTGTTTGGCAGGACAATGGCAACACGGTCGCCGACCCTCACGCCATCGGTCACCAGACGCAGGGCGCATCCAGAAACCAGTTGATCCAGCATTGCGTAGGTCACATGCCTGTCGTCTTCCACCAGAGCCACTGCATCGGGCCGAAGGATGGCGTGGTGACGGACGGAATTGCCGATGCTGACCATTCACCGTTCCTCCGTCGGCTTGTCTGCACGCGAACGAACAGCCCGGCGTGCGAGATCCGACAGCCATGGCACCAGCCCGCGCGGCAGGAAGATGACCACTATAACCAGTCCGACACCGTAGATGATCAAGCGGTATGATTCGGCGACGCGGAGGATTTCGGGAAGCGCCACGGTGAGGCCCGCACCCACAAGCGGTCCGGCCAGGGTTCCGCTGCCGCCGAGAATAACCGCCAATATGGCGTTCAGGGAGTGGTCCACCGAAAATGGCGCCGGGCTCAGGAAGCTCATATAATGGGCGTAGAGGGAACCAGCGAACCCGGCCAGCGAAGCGCTGAAGACAAAGGAGAACAGCTTGTAACGCCAGCAGGCGACGCCGGCCGCTTCGGCCATGGTTTCATTCTGGCGAATTGCCTGCAACACCAGGCCGACGCGCGAACGCACCAGTGCAGCAATCATCAGCATCACCAGCCCAAGAGCTGCGAGCACCAGGTAATAGTAGTTCACCCGGCTCAGGAACGAAATCTCGACACCGGCAATCCGGATCGATTCCGGCGCCGGAATTCCGGCAATGCCGCCTTCGCCGCCGGTCACGGGGATCCAGTTGACCAGCACGATGAAGATCACCATGTTCAGCGCCAGCGTGACGATGGCGAAATAGTGCCCCTTGACGCGAAGCGACGGATAGCCGGCAATCAACGAAGCCACGGCGGTAATCAGCGGGCTGACGATCATGCAGATCCACACCGGCCACCCGGCGTTCAGGTTCAGCAACGCCGAGGAATAGGCGCCGACGCCCATGAAACCGGCCTGGGCGATCGAAACATATCCCGTGTAGCCCTGGATGACATTGGCGCCCTGGGCCACGATCATCCAGATGATCGCAAGAATGGCCAGGTGAATGAAATAGTTCGATGTCAGCAAATAGGGGAAAGCAATTCCACCAACCGCGACCGCTGCAATGAGAACCAGCCGGATCATCGGTTCGACCTCCGTCGCATGAGACCTTCAGGCTTGATAAGCAGGACGCCGATCATCAGCAGGAAGGCAATAACGTCCTTGTAGGCGGACGAGATGAACGCCGATGCGAAAGCTTCCGACACGCCAAGCACCAGGCCGCCGATGATCGCTCCGGGAATGGAGCCAAGACCGCCGAGAATGAGAACGGCGAAACCCTTGACAACCAGTCCGCCGCTCACACCCGGAGCAACAGCAAACAGGGCTCCGACCAGCACGCCGGCGGCCACGCCAAGGGCGGAACTCAGAGCGAAAACAAACATCGAAACCGTGTTCACATTGATGCCCATCAAAACCGCCGCCGGGCGATTCTGGGCGACCGCGCGCACCGCCATGCCCATCCAGGTCTTGTTGATGAGGATCGTCATGGCGATCACAAGAAACGCCGCAATGCCCAGAATATAAACGCGCAGTTCCGGCAAAGTGACTCCGCCGATGTTGAAGACGCGATCAAATCCGGTGGGGATGATCACCTGGTCGACGCCAAAGATGAGCAGATTGGATTTCTCGATGATCAGCGTGAGCCCGAGCGCAATGATGAAGGCATTGATCGGCGGCGCGTTGCGCACCGGATGATAAGCCACCCGCTCCAGCACCACGCCGAGCAGGGCGCCGACCGCCATGGCCACAGCCATGGCGGGAAAGAGACCCAACCCGAACTGCTGGATAAAGAAGAACGTGAGGTAGCCGCCAAACATCGCCACGCTGCCATGGGCGAAATGGGCGATACCGAGAATGCCGAAGATAATTGTGAGTCCAAGGGCGACCAGCGTATAGATACTGCCTATCACCAAGCCGTTGAAAAGCTGCTGGATCAGATCCACTAACATTGCGAACTCCGGAATGGGGGTGTGCGAAATCGTTCGCACACCCGTATTTAGCGCATGCGCTAAAGCTGACCTGTTACTTGGTGATCGTCTGGAAGTAGGCCGAGTAGGCGGCGGAGTCCGACGGAAGCTTGGTCACGAAGTCCCACTTGTCGTTGTGAAACTGAAACGCACCGTTGGAGATGTAGGCCTGCCCCTTGGGGTCGAACATCTTGCCGTCGACCGGCAGGTATTCGAGAACGGTCTCTTCGGGCACAGCAAGATTGCGCAGTGCTTTCTTAACGTCATCGAGTTCGACCGTACCTGCTGCCTCCAGGGCGTCCCGCAGGACATAGACCTGGTCATAGGCAAAAGCGCTGTTCGGGGTCGGATAGGCATCCCAGCGCTCTTCATAGGCCTTCGCATAGGCCTTGGCGGTGTCGCCCAACGCATCAGCATTGAATTCGATGGCGATCAGATCCCAGACACCTTCCAGGGCTTCGCTGCTCGCGACGCTGAGGAACTGCTCTGCGCTGCCGCCGGAGAAGCCATACCGCGGGGCAGTGATGCCGAGTTCATAAGCCTGGCGGTAGGCGAAGGCCACCTGCTCGACATAGCCCGAGATGAAATAGCCATCCGGCTCGAGCCCGCGCAGCTTGGTCAGCTGTGCGGTCATGTCACGATCCTGTCCGCCGAAGGTCTCCAGCGCCACGACTTCACCGCCTTCGGCTTCGAAAGCCTCGATCAGAGCGTCGCGATACTGGGTGAAAAGCGCGACATCGCGGGTCGCGAGAACACCGAGGCGCTTGACACCCTTGCTGGCGATAAAGCGGCCGGCGGCCGCGCCCGAATAGTCGCCCGGAGGACGGGTCCGGAAGACGTTGTCATTGCCTGCAGCCGTGATGGCGCGTGCGCCGGCTGTGCCCACGAGCATGATGACATCCTCGCGTCCGATGATTGATGCCACCGCACCGGTCGATGCGGAGCAGCAATAACCCATCAGGAACTTGACGCCATCGCGGTCGATCAGCTTGCGGGCCACATTGGTGGCTTCGGTCGGATCAGCCTTGTCGTCATATTCGATGGTTTCGAGCGTGTAGGTATCCTCACCCACATTCACGCCACCGCCGGCGTTGATCTGCTCGATGGCGAGATTGATCGCGCGTCTTTGCGGCTCACCATAAACGGCGCCCCCGCCCGACAACGCATCACTGACGCCAACCGTCAGTGTTTTGTCCGCCGCGGTCGCCATCTGCGGCAGCAGCGCCAACGCAGTCGTTACGGCAAGCATGCATAATCTGTTCATTCGGGTTTCCTCCTCAAGTTGAACCATTTGTCTTCAGGCACCAAGATAGGCACGTTGAACTCTGGGGTCGTTTGACATCTCCGCGGACGTTCCGGCGGCAACCACTTCACCCGCCTCCAGCACATAGGCGCGATCGGCGACGCGAAGCGCCATGGAGACCGCCTGCTCGACAAGCAGCACGGTGACACCGAGCGCCTTGATTTTCAAAAGCGTGTCCTCGATCTCGTCGACCACTTTCGGGGCGATGCCGAGCGAAGGCTCGTCAAAGATGCAAAGTTGCGGCTTGGCCATCAGCGCCCGGGAGATGGCCACCATTTCCTGCTCGCCGCCGGAAAGGGTTCCCGCCATCTGGGATGCGCGTTCGCGCAGACGTGGAAACAGGGTCATCACCTCTTCGATTTCCGCCGAGATGTCCTCATTCCGGCGGCGGTATGCGCCGAGGCGAAGATTCTCCATCACAGTCATTTCGGGAAACATCTGCCTGCCTTCCGGACACATGGCGATGCCGCGGCGGGCGACCTCATGCCCGGCCATGCCGGTGATGTCCGCGCCTTCGAAAACAATGTTTCCGCCAGTGGGTTTGAGCAGGCCGCAAACAGCTTTCAGCAGACTGGATTTGCCGGCGCCGTTCGGCCCGATCAGGGCGACGCATTCGCCCTCTCCCACTTCAAGGGAAACACCGTGAACGACTTCAGCGCCGCCATAGGCAATTCGCAGATTAGTGACGGTCAGCATCGCGATGTCCCAAATAAGCTTCGATCACTGCGGGATCGTTCCGGATTTCGGCCGGGGTTCCGTCGGCGATTTTCTGACCGAAATTCAGCACGACGATCCGGTCGCACACATCCATGATCAGCCCCATGTGGTGCTCGATCACCATGACGCTGATGCCCTTGGACGGCAGGGTCCGGATAACATCAGCCAATGCCTGGCGCTCACTCGAAACCATGCCGGCCGCCGGCTCATCGAGCAGGATCACCTTTGGCGCTGCGGCAACCATTACCGCTATCATCAACAAACGCTGATCGGCGGCAGAAAGGGTCGAGGCAATCTGCCCTGCCCGCTGGTCAAGCCGCACCGCCTCAAGCGCCGCCATCGCATCCGCAATCATGGCGCTGTTTTCGCTGCGCGCAGCCGGTGTGCGCAACACCGCAGACAAGGGGGAAACGGTCCGGCGCGAATGGCAGCCCAGCAGCACATTGTCGAGCACGGAGAATTCCGGAAAAATCTGTGTCGCCTGGTAGGTACGGACCATGCCGCGAGACACGATCGCGTCGACGGACATCCGGCTAATGTCGTTGCCTTCGAGCAAAACCTGGCCCGAAGACGGGCGCACCGCGCCTGAAAGGACGTTGACACAGGTCGACTTGCCCGATCCGTTCGGTCCGATCAAACCTAGGATTTCACCAGGCCGGATCTCAAACGTGACGCTCTTGAGCGCCTGAACTCCGCCGTAGTTCTTGCCGACCGCGACGGCGCGGACCAATGGCTTGCCGCCGTTGTCGCCCGAGCCCGATGGCCTCTCTCTCAAACCTGAAGTGGCCACTCTCGCCCTCCTCCTCGTATGGCGTGAATTCACGTCACAACGCCAATCTTCCGACGCATGATCTGTACATTCATACATCTCAAACCTTATGTCAACTCTTGAATAGGTTTATCGACTTCAAAGTCGAATACATAATTTAAAAGTCATATTCCATGCCGATGCAGCATGAATATCGAATTTATTCAATAGTTTATATAGTTTTTGGACGAGCGCCAACGCCCGTCTGTCACTGACCGTTGACACAAAACGCCAAAGCCAATGCCGAAACATCAGACCGGAGAGACCTCGCCTGATTGACCTGCAAGCAATGTCAGCGGGCGATCTCGGGTTACCTGGCAAGCCCGAACAAAGCTGTCAAACCGGGTGGCACCGGCTGAGCGGAAAGTCCGCTGCGGGTAAAATCACCGATCGCCGTGGCGATTTCATCGACCTGCCAGGATCCGCCGGGCCGGTACCATTTGGTCACCCAGTTGGCCGTGCCAAAAACACAGAAAGCCGCGAACTTGGGTTCACAAGGCACAATCGTGCCCTCCTTCACACCTTGACCGATCATATCGATAACCTCGGCCTGAAACCGGTCGCGACATTCGATGACATAGGCAAGTTGCTGGGGTTTGAGAGACTTCTCTTCAAGGATAATGACACTGTAGCTCTCTTCGGAGATCATCGAGCGGACATAATCCGACATCGTCCGGCAGACCCTCTCCAGCGCATTCAACGACATCTCACGACAGACAGAATCCAGCGCCTGTTCCGATGCGGCCAGATGGCATTGATAAAGCAGGTCCTGCTTGTTCTTCACATAATAATAAAGCGTCGGCTTGCTGATCCCCAATGCGTCGGCAATGTCGGTCAGGGAGGTTCCATGATAGCCATTCGTCCGGAATGCAAATGCGGCCTGCCTCAAGAGGGCGTCCTTCTTGAGTTCCCGCTGCTCTGCTGCCGTCGGCACCGCCTTGTTCCATGACGTCATGGCACTCTCCCTGATTTGTCATTTGCCAGCAGTGTCATATCTGTTCGAACCTGGAGACGAAACGTCAAACATACAAATCACTGTATCGGCATATACGCGAGCAGGATTCGTTTGAGTACCCCCAAGGCCAAGCAAACGTTGGCATGGCATCGATTGAGATCCGGGATCTGGAGACAGGCCCTAGTCAGGGTGCGCAGCCACAAGCCAACGCTTGCTTACGTCAAGAAACGTACAAAAGATCGCCAGGCACGGCGCACCGAACGGCAATCGAATTCTGCTCATAGATTGGACCGCCGATTTCGACCTGCCCGTCCTATTTGCGCGGCATGCCGACTGGACGCAGATGCTTGCGCAGAGCCGCGATGCGGAAAATGGCATTGGCCGCACCATAGCCGCGATATCCGCCACGACGTTCCACGATCTCGATGAAGAACCCCTCTCCGTAGCTCGGTGAATAGAGCTGGAAATATTCGCCATGATCATCGCAATCATACAGGATGTTGCGCGATTTCAAGGCTTCGGTGAGGTCCGGGTCGAGGCCGAAGCGAGCCTCGACATCATCGTAGTAATTGGGCGAGATGGTGAGCGGTACAAAGCCTCGGTGCGTCAGCGCGTCGGCAGTGGCGAAAATGTCGCGGGTCGCAAAGGCCAGGTGTTGCGTCGCCGAACCAAAATTCTCGGCGATGAAATGCCCCGCCAGCGTGTTGCGGTTTTCCGCGCCATTGAGGGTGATGCGCAATGTCCCGGTGTCATTCTCCACGACCTGGCTGCGCACCACGCCGGCGGGATCGATGATGTCGACCATCGGGGTTTTGCGCGCATCCAGGATCGACGTGTAAAACAGGAGCCAGGTCAGCAGTTCATCGAAATTCACGGTTTGCGCCACGTGATCGATACGCGTCAGCCCCGTCGATCTGCTTGCAGCGTCGACCGGCAATGGTTCGAATTCGCTCTCCCAGATCTGTCCCAGTGTCTCGCTGTCATCAAGGAAGTAGATTACGCTGCCGCTGATGCCACGTATGCCGGGCAACGCGGTCTCGCCAGGGCCGACCGGTTCCTCAAACGGCGCAGCGCCCAGTGAAACTGCCCGGTTGAGAGCCGCGTCTGCGTTGTTGACCTTCAGCCCGATGGCATAGGCATTGGTGCCATGTACCAGATGGGAAGCACTGGAAAAGCCCTGATCCTCGGTATTGACCACAAGAATGATATCGCCTTGGCGATACAACACCACGCTCTTGGTTTTGTGGCGGGCTGTCTTTTCGAAACCCAGCGAGCTCAGCAAAGGCTCCAGTTCCGGCAGGTCCGACGCCGACGTGGCGAACTCAACGAAGGCGACGGATTCGACCGCAGCGCGTGGCGGCATGTCGGGCACACCAATCGCGATATCGGGTTCGACCCGCTTCACCTGGTCCATCAGATAGACCAGGGAGCGATGGCCATCGACCGAGATCGCGGCGGCCGATCCGCCACGAAACTGGTCATTGAAGATTTCAAGCGACAGATAGCCGTCATAGCCGGTGGCGGCGACGGCGCGCATGAAATCGGTGACCGGCAGATCGCCCTCCCCAGGCATGTTGCGGAAATGGCGGCTCCAGTAGAGCAGATCCATGTCGATCATCGGCGCATCCGCGAGCTGGACGATGAAGATCTTCTCGCTGGGAATTGCGCGGATGGAATTGACGTCGATCTTGCGGGCCAGGGTGTGGAAACTGTCGAGAATGATGCCGACATTGGGATGGTCGGCGCGCCGGACGATTTCCCAGGCATCGCGATGATCATTGATATGCCGCCCCCAGGCCAGAGCCTCGAAGCCAATGCGCAGACCGCGCCGCGCCGCACGCTCGCCGAGTTCGCGCAGATCCGCGGCTGCCCGGTCGATACCGCCCAGCGACACCTGGGACACATTGGAGCAGATCAGCATCAAGTCGGTGCCGAGTTCACCCATCAGGTCGAACTTGCGTTCCGCCCTGTCAAAATTGCGGCTACGAAACGGCTCCGGCATGCCCTCGAAATCACGAAAGGGCTGGAACAGGCTCACGACAAGGCCCCGGTCACGCACCATACGGCCAACTTCGGCCGGACTTCCGTCAAATGCGAGGAAATCGTTCTCGAAGATTTCGATGGCGTCAAAGCCCGCACCGGCGATGGCGGCGAGCTTGTCTTCGAAATCACCACTGATGGAAACGGTCGCGATCGATGTCTTCATGAAGTCAACCTCCGGTTTTTTCACTGCTGATCCGCTGTGAACAGGTCTGCTATCGTTTGCCGTGACCGCGAAAGCTGCGCTTCGCGTGGTGCAGCCCTACCGGTTGCAGCGCTTGTTGGAAGTTCCGCCGCCCAGGAAACCCGCTCGGGCAGCGTGGCAATGATTTCTGCCAATGGCAGCTGTCCGTCACCGATCGGCAAGCGACCACCCCGCGCCTCGCCAATCACGTCGAGTCCGGCCGGATTTTCGGCATGGGCATCGCAAAGCTGCACGCAGCGCAGTTGAGCCGGATTGGCTCTGGCGATATCGGCGGCGCTGCCGCCGGATCGAATCAGGTGCAGCACATCGATCAGCACAAAACCGTTGGGCGCACCTGCTGCCGACACCACCGCTAGGGCGTCCTGCAAGGTTGCAACGGGACGCCAGCGCATGAACTCCAGATCAACATTGATGCCGTAGCCGTGTGCCAGTTCACACAATCGCGCGAAGGTCTCGCTGATCCGACTGGTCTGTCCGTCGTCACCAGTGACACACAGGCCCGTTGCCCCCAGTTCTGCGCCTGCGGCAAGCAACGGCTCGACCGTGCATATATCAAGATCGGGCGACAGCGAGACTATCTCCACACTGCTGATGCGGATCCCGGTATCGGTGATGGCGGCCCGGGTTTCGTTGAGCGCCGCGCTTTTGCTCGACAGCGGATAGTGGATCGCGCCGGGTGCGACAGGCGCCATTCTGAGTGAGACACTCTGGTAACCTGTGGCTGCGGCCAGCGCGCAGAACGCCACGGGGGCGCAATCGAGTGCGGTCAGATGGGCCAGCTCGACTGGCACGATGTTCATGCTGGTGCCTTTCCCGCGCTCAGTAATCAGCGCGTCCGCCGGAGACATCGAAAGTAAAACCGGTCGTGAAAGAGCAATCGCGGCTGGCGGCGAAGGCTGCCATGGCGGCCACTTCCTCCACCGAAACAAGACGTCTCATCGGGATCTTCGCCTTGCTCGCGGCGATGTGTTCGGCTGTCATCTGCTGGAGCAGTTCCGTCTCGGCCATCACCGGAGCGATGCAGTTAACGGTGATGCCGGCTTCCACCAGCTCTCTCGCCAAGGATTTGGTAAAGCCGAGCACGCCATGCTTGGCCGCCGAATAGGCGGCAATGCCGGGCACACCTTCCTTGCCGGCGATCGAGGCGACATTGACGATGCGGCCATAGTCATTGGTCTTCATATGGGCCAGCAAGGCACGGCAGCACAGGAAGACGCCGGTCAGGTTCACAGTCAGCACCCGCTGCCAAATGTCGATGTCGTAATCCTCCACATTCAACACCGGCCCACTGATACCGGCATTGTTGACGAGAATGTCAATTCGGCCTGCCCTCTCGATCGCTTTTTGGGTGGCAGCCTGGATGGCTTGCGGATCGGATATGTCAACCTTGTCGACAAGCAAAGGTGCAAAGCCGGCCGAGACAGCGTCGAAGCCCGCGGGATCGATGTCCCAGAGAATGATGCGGCCGCCTTCGCTCGCCAGCCGCCTGGCGATGCCAAGGCCTATTCCGCGGATTCCGCCTGTGATGATTGCCGTCTGGTCCATGAACCGTTGCGACATGATCTTCTCCTGGCGGTCAGCCTGCGGCACCGGTGTGGCCGGCGCGGGCTTGGTGATACGAGATAGTATCGGCGATGCCGGTGGCGAGATCGCGCGCGTGCCATTTCGGCAAGGCGACCTGTATCAGGCCATCCGGCTCGGGACAGGTGATCGGCATCGGGTTGCCGGTGGCGTCAATCCGGACGTCGGGAGCGCAGGCGGAGATCGCCGCGACAACGTCTTGGGCGCTGGCCATGCCGCCCGAAAGGTTGAACACCCGCGCGCCTTCCGGCGGCAAGGCCAGCGCCTGAACGAAGGCGGAGGCCACATCTTCGACATGGATGATGTCGAAACGTCCGGTGAAGGGGATGGTGTAGTCTTGGCCACGCGCGGCGGCCTCACAGGCGAGGCTCGGGCCTGCCGACAATCCGCCTTCGCGACCGGGACCGTAGACCACGAAAGGCCTGAACCCGATGCTGGCAATCCGGTCATCTTCCCAGAAGGCCGCGGCCGAATTTTCGCAGGCGAGCTTGAAGGCCCCGTAATGGGTCACCGGACGCGGCTCTCCGCTGCCATCCGCACCGAACACCCCGGCACTGCTCATATAGAGGACACGGGCAATGCCGAACTTGCGGGCAACGAGGAATACGTTGAGCGTGCCCACAAGGTTGACGCTCACTCCGTTCAGCGGATCAGCGCGGCAGGCCGGTGTCAGAAGCCCGGCAAGATGGACGATGGCGTCGCAGTCTTTCGCCGCCAGTTCCACGGTGCCGGTATCGGCGATATTGCCGGTGCGCCAGTCCATGGCACTGGCCGTGGCCTCTCCGACGATCATGCCCATGATCCGGCGCTCGTCGTGCAAATCGAAGATCCGCACATCGTGGCCCGCCGCAAGCATGGCCCTGGCTATCCAGGAGCCAATGAAACCGCCACCGCCTGTGATCAAAACTCTCATCCGGGTTCCCGTCTGTTGCACTTGAGCAGAGGCTCAGGGCTTGCCGACATCGGCATTGGTCAGAACATGCTGGGTCTCGTACAGGGTCGCAACGCAGTCGTCGCGCACCGGCTCGTCGAGCACATCGAGTGTCGCATTCATGGCCGCACGGGTTTCCGCCAGGGAGAAACCATCAATGAGCAGGGTGAGCGCTATGGTACGGTCCGGCTCGCCCTGGCTTTCGCGAAACTTCTTTTCCGTGGTCTGCAACTGGCCGAGATCCGGCTCGCCCTTGAGCAGATGGGCTCCGACAACGCCCTCCATCGCCATGATTTTCTCGATCCATCCGTCCGGGAAGCTGTTTTCGTCATGCGGGATTGCCGTGCCTTTGCTCCACTGCAAGGTCGCCATCCAGCCGCCGGCGCCACAGCCGCGGCTGTCAATGACGCGGCAGACCGTGCGGGAGGGCGCGAGATAGAGTGATAGAATGCGTTGTGTCCACGGGGTCGGATTGTTCAACCGGTTCAGATAGGGTTCGGACACAAAGACCTCGGCGTCCACCGCCTCGTACATCATGAAATATTTGAGTGTTTCAGCTGTTCCGGCAACCGCGACGGCACGTCTGCCGCGACGAAAGCCCGGGACTGAAAGCCGTTCGGGCATATGCTCGAGGCTGTGCCAGGCATTGTAGTCCTGTTCACCACCAGCGATCACGCCACCCCAGTTGACGAGGGCGCCACGCCCCAGAAGACCAGTCATGTCATATTCCTTGCAATGTGGGCAGAAGCCATCTCAGTTGTAAAAGAGAGAGGGAAGAAAGGTGCTGACTGGCGAGACATAGGTCACCAGCAAAAGCACGAAGATATTGACGAGCAGGAACGGAAAGCTCGCCCGGATCAGCGAGGTCAGGCTGACGCGCGCAACGACCGCACCGAGATAGAGGCAATTGCCCACCGGAGGCGTTACCAGCCCGACACCCAGATTGACGACCATCATGACACCGAACTGCAACGGATCCATTCCGGCCTCCATTGCAACGGGAAGCAGGATCGGGGCGAACAGGATCAGCGCCGGCACCAGATCCATGACCATGCCGACCAGCATCAGGAAGATGTTGATGATAAGCAGCAGCAGGATGTTGCCGAAGTCCATCATCGCGAAAAACTCGACCAGCGCCGCCGGGAACTGTTCGATAGCGATGATCCAGGCCGCGACGGAAGTCGTGGCCAGAACAAACACCGGAATTGCAGTGTTGACGGCCGCATCGACGGTAATTCTGAAAAGCGCCTTCAGCGTATGATCGCGATAGATCACGCCGCCGAGGAAAAGCGCGTAGACTACGCCGATGACACCGGCTTCGGTGGCTGTCGTGAGGCCGGAAACAATCGAGCCAAGCAGGAAGACCGGCAGCATCAACGGCAAAATTGCCTGTTTGAACGCTTCCCAGAGCTCACCGGCGGGCGCACGTTCAGCGCGCTGCGGCCAGCCTTTCTTCTTCGACATGACAAAGACCGCCGCCATCAGCAGCAGGCCGACCAGAACGCCCGGAACTATCCCTGCGAGAAACAGCGAGCCTATCGAGGCACCGACGGTCACACCGTAAAGGACCATCGGAATGCTTGGCGGAATGAGAACGCCGATGGTCGACGAACAGATGGTGATGGCACCCGCGTCGGCGCGGTTGTACCCCTGCTTCTCCATCGCCGGGATCATCAGGCTGCCGATTGCCGCGGTGTCAGCCACAGCAGAGCCGGAAATGCCGCCAAAAAACATTGAGGAGGCGACGTTGACGTGACCGAGGCCGCCTCGGACATGGCCGAGAAGCGTGTCGGCGAACCGCACCAGACGGCTGGCGATGCTGGTTTCGCCGGCAAGCGCTCCAGCCAGAATGAAGAGCGGCAGAGCCACCAGCGGAAAGGAGTTCACCGCATTTGCCATCTTGTGCGGGATGACCTCCATCGGAAAACTTCCGTGACTCACCAGTGCGACCACAGTGGCAAATCCCATTCCGAACCCGATCGGGACACCGATCATCAGACAGGCAAAGAACACGATAAAGAGGGTCAGGATCATGGGGAAGTCCTTCCGGCCATGCGGCCGAGCGCACCAATGATGTTTTCGATCGCGCTGATCGCCATCAGCGCCGCCGAAACCGGCAGGCAGGCATAGATGTAGCCCATCGGCAATTTCAGGGCTTCCGAAGGACTATTGAGTGTGCCAAGTGCCAGTCGCGTGCCGAAATAGGCAAGCACGCCCAGAAATATCAGAACAATGAGCGATGAGACGAATTCGAGAAAGGCGCCGCCCTTGACGGGCAGCATCTCCTGGATCAGGCTGAACGCGATGTGCTGTTTTTCGTGAAAGGCAACCACCGCCCCTAGAAACACGATCCAGATCAGCATGAAGTTCGGGACTTCAGTGGCCCAATACAGGGAATTGCCCAGGGCGTAACGATAGAAGACCCCCATTGCCACGCTCACAACGAGCGCGACAATGAGACCTCCGACGACCGCTCTCAGCAATCGGCAGACAAACGCCATGATCAATGAGCCTCTTCCACGGACTTGATCAGATCGGCGCCGATGACATCCTGATATTTGGCGTAGGCCTGCTCCGCACCGGCGCGAAAGGATTCACGATCAACATCTTCCACCACGGTCATGCCCTGCTCGGCCAACTTGGCAACCAGGCTCGAATTGGCCTCGCGGGTCAGCGCCACCTGATAGTCACGGCTGATCGTCGCTGCTTTCATGACCGGCTCCTTTAAGTCATCAGGCAGCTTTTCCCAGAGCGCACGGGAAAGCACGAACTGGCAGGGGATGCTCGCATGGCTGGTGAGATTGAGGTATTTCTGCACTTCGTAGAAACGCGATGTCTCGATGATTTCAGGCGGATTTTCCTGAGCTGTCACCACACCCTGCTGAAGAGCGGAATAAAGTTCGGAGAAATCCATCGGAGTCGGGTTTGCGCCCCAGGCGCGGAAGGCGACGAGCCAGGGCTCGACATTGGGGACGCGGATATCGACGCCCGCCAGATCAGCGGAGGAACGGATCGCCTTGTCCTTGGTAGTGATGTGGCGGAACCCGAGTTCGCCCCAACCCAGCACCTTGAAGCCCTTCTCGTACATGATGTCATCGAGCGTCTTCTGCAGCTCGCCGCCGTTGCGCATGACCAGGTCCTTGTGCGCCTCGTCGCGGAAGATCATGGGAAGGTTCAGCACATCGAGACGCGGGTCGATCTGGCCGTGACGGCCCATGACCGCACCGTCGATCGTGCCGAAGGACATGCCTTCAATATATTCCGTCTCCTTGCCGAGCTGCGCGTTCGGGAAAACCTTCACGTCAACACGCCCCGGCGCGAGCTTGTCGAGCTCTTCGCGGAAATTTTCGACCCATTTCTGATAGCTGTGCGATTCCGGCATGGCATGGGCGATGCGCATGACGATCTTCTCCTGCGCGATGGCAGCCGTGGTCAGCAGCATGGCAGCGGCAGCACCGGCAACTATGTATTTGGCGACGTTCCTGAGCATAAAACAGCTCCTCCCTTTGGTTGTTGTCGAACTTTGGTCCGTGCGCCATAGCCTCCAGTTCAGCGGGCGCTGAAGCGTGCTTCGCACACTGAGGTACAGTATGTCAATTGATGATCGAGTTTGGATGAAAATTGTTATAGTTCGTATTTATCTATATATTTTAATTGGTTAAATAACTTTCGTGCTTTCGATCACAATGCCAGGCGCAATCGATTTCGGTCACATCCGTAGTTAGAAAGCATTGTACCTCAGTGTGAGGTCGGTTAGAATGACCCTTGAGTTGCAAGAGGAATGTGTGATGGCGGGCCAAAAACGGAGGCAGATCAGGGGCATGCCGATCGACCGGCCAAAATCGTTGGCCGTGATCGTGGCAGACCGGTTGAGGGCTGCCATTTGCCGGGCCGAGATCGGACTCGGCGAAGTGTTGTCGGAAGAGACCATCGCTTCAGCAATGAATGTTAGCCGCACGCCGGTACGCGAAGCCTTCACCTTGCTGCAGGCGCAGGGACTGATCAATATTTATCCGCAGCGCGGAACAGTTGTCTTTCGTCCAGATGCCGAAGACATCCGTGCGCTGGTCCAGTACCGGTTGATGATAGAGACGCAGGCTGCCAAGATCACCATGGCGCACGACCCGGTCCACGCCCAGGCCAAGCTGTCCAAGGCGGTCGCCATGATGACCAAGGCGCGGGAGAGCGAAGACGCACTGCTTTACGCTGTGGCCGATGACCTGTTTCACCGGGCTTTCATCGAGCACTGCGGCAATCACTATGTGCGCGAAGGTTACGAGACTTGCGCCAGCCGGATCGCCGCGTTGAGGGCACATCTTTCGAGCCCGCTGGAAATGTATCGCAACCAGACCTTCAACGAGCATGTCGAAATGCTCGAAGCGTTCATCGCCGCAGACGAGGAGACACTTGTCGCCATCCTGCGCGAACACATCAGCAATATGGAAGGCAACTACATCCGCGCACTGGAGATCATTTAGATCACATCGACACAGCGGTTCCCCGAAAATGATCGGCAATCAGCAACCGCAAGCCAGCCAGGCAATTTCTGCGAGTGAGGGAACGTCTGTCCCACGCTAGCTGGCGACCTTCTTGGCGCTGGCGGGCCTAATCCGGATCCTCAAGGTTTTCCCGTCCCCCTGGTCGAGCTCGAAGGCGCCGGTCTTGCGGACCAGATCGCTCAACTTGCGAAATCCGTAGGTCCGCGGGTCGAAATCGGACGAGAGATTGGCGAGTTGCGTTCCCAGGGCGCCCAGGGGAACCCAGCCGTCCTCACTCTCCATCTGCATGATGACCTTTCGCAAGACGGGTGTCGCCGCACTCGGCGGCTGCAGTGACTTCGACGCGTCGGGGGTATCGCTGTTATCTGATGCAAGTGCGGGCAGCAGGTTCTCGGTGTAAATAAACCTGCGGCAGGCCTGGCGGAAACTCTCTGGGGTCTTTTGTTCGCCAAAGCCAAAGACATCGATGCCCTGTTCGCGGATACGGGATGCAAGCCGGGTGAAGTCACTGTCGGATGAAACCAGACAGAAGCCATCAAGACGACCGCTGTGCAGCAGATCCATGGCGTCAATGACCAGAGTGATGTCCGAGGCGTTCTTGCCGCTTGTGTAAGCAAATTGCTGTTGCGGGATGATTGCATGCCGCGCAAGGACATCCGTCCAGCCCTTGGACCGCGGGCTGGCGAAGTCGCCATAGATCCGCCGGACACTGGCCTCGCCGATCTTGGCTATTTCCTCGAACAAGCCATCGGCAATCTTGGCGGAGGTGTTGTCGGCGTCAATCAGAACGGCAAGGCGAGGGGCGCGTGGTTCTATCGGAATGGTCATGTGTCATGCCTCATGCGACTATTTGCCAGCGACGGCAAAGGATGGCTCGACCCTGCTGCGAATTTCATGATTGAACCTGTGGCCTTTTCACCAAATCGGTGCGCCGATATTAGCTGGCGGCTCCAATACCGCAACTCTGCACCGCATCCTGAGGGTGCAGTTTGTCGATTTCACCGCCGAAGCCAAATTCATGCTCTGGCTTCTCATCTGGAGCCTCGAATGGAGCGTAACCAAGACCCGCAGCGGATGAAAGCTCAGGGCCAAGCAGACCGACGACCGAATCTGGCCGGTCAGCTTCATGGACTACGATTGAGGATACTTTGATGATCAGACATGCAGGTTGGCACCGCTTCAAAACCCCTTCGGGCCAAAACTGTTACCCATGTCTCCGGTATAAACCGTAACC
>TARA_R110002050_G_scaffold109799_4_pt1 | contig 58052 bp, 54 predicted proteins | sample TARA_R110002050 | Tara Oceans TARA_R110002050 (sample SAMEA4396988) | marine metagenome | biome: Polar Biome; feature: [DCM] deep chlorophyll maximum layer (ENVO:01000326); material: water (ENVO:00002006), including particulate matter (ENVO:01000060) such as... | depth 25 m
AATTTAGCACAATTGTGAAATAACCGCATTATAAATTCTCTTCAAATGTAACGCATTGATAATTAACCAAGGTGGCTTAAAACGTCTCTTGATACCTTCGGTTTTAGGTTGAAATTGGGGTTGGGAAACGATTACTCGTGTTGAGGTTTCGTTAATTTTCTTTCGTAGCTTCAATTTTTTTTGTTCTTTCTATATGCTTTTTAAGTTCCCATTTCATGTCATAACGAGCGACATAATCTGACAAGGATTCCAACCCTACACTTTCTCGTCTAATATCCACATTTTCAGGGTCGATTAAAGGTTGTACATAATATTTTCCAGTATCTTTATCTCTTCCCATTTGGCTGCCGTAAATTTGCCGTTTCCCTTGTCTTAAAGCCACTCTATCTTCCAAATAAGCCAAAGAGCTTGCATTCGCATTTCCTTTTTTAACAGCATCTCTCATCATTGGAAGGTACTTTTGTTGAGTTTCAAGTTTTGAATGTTGAATAACTAAAAATATTGTAAGAGGCCCTTCTTCTCCTATTATATCCTTTCCTAACCATCCTCTTTCGGCTAATATTTTTTCAATTTTTATTAAATTGATAGAATCCTTTTCGCTGATTATTGCCCAATGTGCCTTTAACTCTTCAGAATTTCGTCCATATTTTTTTTCAACTTCTTCAAGTTGTAGTCTATAGGTCTGGTCTTCGATTAATATTGAATCAAGAATTAGAATTAATGGTCTATCGAAGTCTTTTTCTGATTCTACTTTATTAGATTGTACAATATCAATTAGTTCATTCCACCGTTTGTCATTGTGCATGATATTTAAGTCGATATCAGTTGTTATGTGATTATAACTTTTGTATTTGTTTTTTTTGTCCTCCGCAAGTCTAAATAAGTGATAAAAGGCACTTTCAATATCTCCTGCTAATGCATAAGAGCATGCAGCATTATATCTGTCACTCGGAGACGCTTTTCCGTCAAGTTGGTTAAATGCTTCATTGTATTTATCGGCCGATTTTTGATATTCTTTTGATTCATAAAGACTCCAAGCTTGTTTTATATATTCTCGATATTTTTCTTGATTCTGTCCGAATGTAATATTGAATATTAGCAGTCCGGTTATCGTAATTATTATTCTTAATTTCATATTTTTTTTAATGAATTCCAAAGTTACTCTATGTTTAGTAAGGCTTCGAAAGCCGGGAGCTTTCGGAAATGTACTGACCAAGTTTACGTTTAATTTTTATTCGTCTTGTTTGTTTTCAATGGTACTAATGAGCTTCCCCGAATAAAATCGGGGTCGGTTGTTTTAATTTTTTGATTCGGTCGGTAATCCCGATAGCTATCGGGGCCAAAATTAAATTTTAACATACTACGAGTCAATATTTCTCCTTTTATACACTCTAATTATCAAAAAAATAGAGCGTGTTACAAGTCAGCTTTCTAAAGACTAAGAATATACCACTTCCCCATATGTTCAATCAATTTTATTTTCTCCAGTCTATTTGAATTCGCTCCTATAGCAACCTCAACTTCTGCTCGATTTTCATTAATTATGGGATCGCTCATTATTCTTCCATTTTCAAATATCATTTTCCATTCAGACTTTTGGTCCGATGGTAACATTTCAACTAGACAAATTTGTCGGGCATCAGAATTATATTCGCCATAGGGGTCTAACAAATGTCTAACCTTGCTATAATCTTCATTTTTAGCCGCGTAGAATAAGTGCTCAATTGTTCCGCGTGGAGAACTTTGGAAGTCGAAAGAATTAAAAAGTTTGGACATGGATTTTTCTTTTTGCAACCTGCGAATATTGTCGTTAATAACATCGATTTTTTGCTGTTGTGCAATAAGTTCTTTGTTCTTTGTTGATTGTGCTCTTCCCCATTGAAATTTGTTAATTCGGCTTAACTCAGCATTTTCCTGACCAAGTTGAACCTTAAGTCTGTCAATGATATTTGAAAGGTTTGTTTCCATTATGGATTGGCCAACCTCAATTTTTTGAAGATGGATTCTTTCAAATTCTTTTCTTTCATTTTCAAATTTAATAGAGTTTTGTTTTACAACTTCTAATGAGTCGACTATTCGTTTTTCTTGTGCTTTTATTTCTTCTTGACTTGGACCGCAAGAAATAGCCATTGTTGCAATTGATAAGATTAATAGGTAATTTTTCTTCTTCATTTTATTTATTATTTTTTAATTGTAATCAAGTGGATATACCCACATTATAAATTTATTGATTCAATTCAACTGTTATTCTACCGTATGGCTATGCTCTATGTCAACATACATCAATGTTTCACCAGTTTTAAAACCCTCCCAAAACCTAAGCAATCAAAACCCGCTAGTCATTTGTAGTCGTTTAATATTGGTTATTTTACTTGTCATTCTTTGGTTGCTTGGAGTTGTATTATTTATGTATGCAATGTACTATTTATTAGACTTATTTCAATTCGTTATTCTAAATTCTTTCTATCCTCAAAACCATATCGAGTTGGCTATTTGTAATTTCTAATAAAAGTGGATTATTTTCAACCTTTTCCTTTTAAAAAAATCAAACCCCATGAAAGCCCATTTAAGAGTTTTAATTTTAGCTAAATCAACGCGGTGCTAATTAATCAAAGTGGCTTAAAACGCCCCTTTTTACCTTCGGTTTTAGGTTGAAAAAGGGGTTGCGCAACGATTACCGGTGTTGGCAACTGGCTTTATTTCGTTCGTTTCATTTTTGGCGGATTCTGTCTTGTATCAAAAACGTCATTAATTTCAATTCGATTTTCACTTTTGTTTATCCAATAAATTATTTTGTAATTTTTATAAACTAAATATCTAAACTCCTGTTTTCGTTGTTTTAGAAGTTCTTCAACTTGTCCAATTCTTGGTTGTTGTTTTAATTTTAGAGTTTCTTCGTAAATTCCACCAACAATTTTTTTCGCAACAGTAACATTCGCTTTTCTCTTATAATATTTAAAAATGCTTTCTAATTCTTTTTCGCTAAATTCAGTCCAAAAAACAGTTAATTCCATTCTTTAATTTTAGCTTTTAAGTCACTTGCACTTATTAATCTTCCGTTTTCAGAGTCCTCCATTGACTTATCAATTCGATTATTGAATTCCTCGATAGTCATTGGTTCAAACTCACTCGGACTTGATGAATAATCCTCTTTTCTTAATAAAGTTTCAAGTCGAGAAATTAACTCCTCACTTTGAACTTTAAGAAAATCTTGTACAAACTCTATTTTTCGTGTTTGAATATCCATATTATTAAACATTTTATCAAAAATACAAAATTTTCATTTTTATATTCAATATTTTTTATTTAACGAGATTTTTTTTGCTTGTTGCTAACGGTTTTGTATGAAGCGATGGGCGTTTCGAAGCACTTCATTTTCAGTTTACCGTAATGTTTATTTGTATCTATAATTTTCATATAACCATTTATTTATCAATGATTTATACACGTTGTTGTGTTTTCGTACTTTATTTTCCGTTCTGCTGATAGCGTTGGAAAAGTCATACTCTTTTGCAATTTTGGCTTGAGTATTGGCTGTAGCGATTGCAAATGTGTATGGCTTTATGCGTTGGAAAATATTCCATCAGAGTCATAATGTATTATTACTTCTTTTTCTGTATTTGTACTTATTAAAAAATCAATTTTCCCTAAATGAAGTTTAGATTTATCAATTTCTTTTTTTATTTCTGATATCCCAATACCATAATGAATTTCAGTTATCGGATAATCAGATAGAAGTCTATTTAAAGAGTCAGAGAATTTTTTCTGGTTTTTTATTTCATATAATTTTTCGAAATCAGGCTTGTAAAACCTGTCTTTATTTTCAAAAAATAGTGCAATTCCATTTTTTACAGCAACTATGTCTGGTATAATGCTACCTTTATTCTTTGTAGTATGTAGCTCATTGTTTTGATGTAAAATAACACCAGTACCACTTTGCGGAAAATCATAACAAACTATTGTCCAATTTTCTATCTCTAACCATTCTAATAGGTTTTTAGTGACTTTTTCTTCTTTCATTATGCGTCTCTCCACAATACACCATCTGGGAATATAATAGCATCAGCAAAATAGGAGTAGACCCTTATATGTTTCACTTTTGAAAAAGTCGAACCATATCTCATTTGCATATAATATCTTGGTATTTGTGATTTTTTTAGTGTTGAAAAATCTAAACTCAACAAATTTCTCTTTTCACTTTGCTTTACGGCATCAGTTAAATCTGTTATTGTAGATGTCTTAGTTTTTGGATTATCAGTTACGTTTATTGTTCCTTTAGTTGAATTGTAATCTAAAGTTCCAAAACAAATGATTAAGTTTTTGTCTCTTTCTTCAAAAGATTTGCCATTTCTACACATAATATAATCAAGTGTCGCTAAGCAACCTGGATAAGGGTCACCTCTAAACCCTCCATCTATTTGATAAATAACAGATTCCTTTCTGCTTTGAAGTAATTCTCCTATTTTAATTGATTTACTGCTTTTACTTTTTAGGTATTCAATTAGGCTAGAAGTTTTAACAATAGTTGTTGCGCTAATAGGTGAATTGACTTTCTTTGTAACTTTCTTTGCGTATTCAGATAACATCCATTTCCTACGATCCCTAATAGCTCTTTCAGTAATTAAGTTTTCTCGGGCATCAATTACTCCTACTTCCTCTACCTTTTCAATAATCTTATTTATCACATTAAAAAGGGCTTTCATTTCATTATCTGAAGAGTCTGGACAGCCCGCATATTTAATAGTCTTTTCTTCTTTTCTCCCTTTGTCTTTGTAAGGTGCTTTATATGGGTCAGGTTGACTTTTAAAGAACGTTGGATAATAGAAAAGTAAAGCAGGAATTTTATGTGTTTCATATATTTCTTCCATTGCAAGAAATATATTAGGATTTATTTTATCCCAAGTTTTTTTAGTTCCACTATCTCTTGAAATTATGGTAGCTTCTGGATATATAAAAATAGTAGGTACATTATTTTCAACTGATGCGGCCAAACGGGCAAACCTTTGTAATGGATTATGACCAGTTCCAGCCTCTTTACTTTCTTCTATTGATAATATTGGCTCAAATCCTTTTGAAGTTATGACCTCAATTATTAGGTCGTGAGCATCCAAATAAAGTATCTTTTTAATATGGTCGGGAATTGTATGAAAGTGATTTGTTTTTGCATCACTCTCCAATAATAATCGTTTTACGCATTTTCGACTTTTTAATATTGTTTTATCAATAATGTAATCAGCAAACCCTTCCGTGCTGTACCAGATTCTATAAATCATTATATGTATTTTTTAATTGCTAATGCTACGGCTTTTGCTAATAGTGGCGGTACAGCATTTCCAGTTTGTACTCTTGCTTGAACTGTTCCTCCTTTAATTATAAAGTCATCTGGAAAACTTTGTATTCGACATCTTTCACGTATTGTTAAGCCACGATTATCTTCAGGATGACCAAGTTGAAATTGCGGTCTTATTCCCCCAGAAACTTGGGTTGGACTAAGAATGTCCCAGGCTAAACGAATTCTCTGTTTAAATTTTTCATACATAGGTTCTCCTGGTTTTGTGTTCTGGATTTTTTGAATTGTTGCTAATGGATGATTTGGAGCGGTATGACTAGTTACAATTCCGTTAGTATTTAATCTCATTAACTCTTGAAAATCACTAAAAGGCTTTGTTTTATAATTACCTTTTGTTTCTTTTGTTTTCAAAGAAGGTAAATCACCTATTGCATCTTTTATTGTAACATATTTTTCATCAGTTTCTGGTCCGTGTGTTTTAAGGATGTCATTAAAGTCAAACTTCTGACCTCTTATACCAACAAAAATAAGTCTTGTTCTTCTCTGAGGCACCCCGTAATCCGGAGCATATAAGAGTTTGCTTTTAACCTCCATTTGCCCAATTTGACTTAAATGAGTTTCAATATCATTTACAAAATTTCCGGTACTTTTCATTCCTGAAACATTCTCTAATACGACAACTTTTGGTTGTAAAAGCTCAACGAATCTAGCAAATTCCTTATACATAAAATTTCTATCGTCATTTTCGTGCCGTTTTCTATTGTTTAATGAAAAGCCTTGACATGGAATACCACCAATTAAGACATCTAATTGCCTTCCATTTAATAACTCTTTTACTACCTCAGGATTTACCTTTTTTACATCTCCTGTTATTGTTGAACAATTAGGATGGTTAGTTTTAAAAGTTTGGATTGAGGGAGTATGTATGTCACATCCAAGTATCGTTTCAAAACCAGCCATTTCAAAGCCCAAAGAAGTCCCTCCGCATCCACAAAATAGTTCTGCTACAATAGGTTTTTCTGTTGTAATATTATTTCCTTTAAAGAATATTGGCTCTTTGTTCCAATAGTAGCCATTCTCTTCTACTTTTATTGAAGTATCCCAGATACTTCTCCTTAGAATGTCTGGTTCTTCTTCACCATAGATATTAATTTGACCATCTTCAACTAATGAAAGTGGTATAACTGTTTTTTTATATTCTTTAATTTCTGGCATTTGATGTTTTTTGATAAGTTAATTGTTCTTCAGCCACCTTTAAAGCATTTAGACCTTCTTGTTCGTCTTTTACAATTTCGTATAGCTTGGTTCCAATCCATAACGATTCTAAATCAGAAAATTTGCATTTTAAAATCTTGCTAAGCTTACGAAGATGTTCTCTTTTTAAAAACTTTTGGTTATTTTCTATTTTACTGAGAAAACCATCTCCAATTTCGAGTTTGGCGGCCAGTTCTCTTTGAAGCATTCCAGATTGCTCTCGTAATTCCTTTATTTTTTGTCCAAGCGTCATTTTACCATTTTTAGACTTGACTAATATTGGTCAAATATAATGGTATTATTTGAAATGCAAATGTGGGTTAGGGAGAATTTTAACTGTTTTGATTTTTTGAACGGTTTATTCGTATTTGTAAAAAAAAATCCATGTACAAAAACTTGCGGTGGCTCTTGAATATATTGCATATACCCATGTTATTAATTTCCAACAAATGTAAATATTCAAAATCATATAAATCTCATTCCAAAATGGAACAAGCCCCAATGGGGGTCGCCCTGACACCGATAGTAATTGGCACAACGTAGCATATAGTTTTGGACTATCGGCAAACTATATGCTTAGTTATTGTATACTGGCTTTATTGAAGTGCTTTAATATGTTTTTCGAACCTTTCTATTGCAGTTTTTTTATTCAAATGACTTGGGAAATCTGTTAGAATTGCTTCGAAATTGTCTATGCCAATAGTTTTAGTGATATAAGCCTCATGTATAAAGTTTAGATAATAAATCAACCCACCTAAGCTTGAATGAAACTTCTTAAAATCAATATCTGCATTAATAAAACTCTCAATATCCCTGTAATTGGCCTTAATTCTAAGCCTATATAATAAATTGAAAATTGAAGTAATAGGAATAGTTGAATAAATCATATCCCAGTGACTTTTACTTAAAGACTTTCTGAATTCCTTTTTTGCGTTATGGAATCGTTTGTCGTTTTGTCTTTTTAATCGGTCTTTTTTATCCTCAGCATTTTTTCTTCTCGTTGTTTTCAGAAATGTGGCAAGTTGAATTTCGGCATCTTCTAAGCATTCTATCTTCCCTAAAACGCTATTGTCTTTTGGGAAACCAGTGAAAGTTTTAAAGCCATTAAATGCAAACTCGTTTTTAAGCCCAGAAGAGTAAAAGCTAATTGCATCAGGATAATGGCTGTCCTTAATTGAATTTCCGAATAATTTAATTGATTTCTCATGCTGTTCATTAGCCGTTCCTTGAGTTTCGTGGAATGCCGTTAAGGATAAATAAACGGAATAATAGGCTTGAGGGAAATTCCAATGAAGTGAAAATTTATAATATTCAGGATTATCAATTTTTTCACCGATACGGTATGCATATTCGGTACTCCAAGAATTCCATAAAAGTTTTTTTACTTGTTCAATATTAATATTGGAGTTTCGTATTTTTAAACTATTGTAATAAGGGATTTCTTTTAAATTAAATCTTTTTGAGTCGGAAAGAATATGGTATTCAATTGCGTAAAAGTGATTAAAGAAAACTTTTGAAGGTATTGATTTTAAATGTTTATCTCTAATTTCCTTAATACTTCCTAATCCCATGTTTTTGAGTTGTTTTGTAGTGTTCTATTTTGGATTTGTGTACTATTCACTTTTAATTAATTCGCCAATTAAATATCCAAGAAGTACGACTGCTCCAACTGCCAAAGCTGCATTAACAATTTCGTCAATATTCCTATTCGCTTTGTATTGGCTATAATGCTTTTCATTAATATTCTTGTTTTGATAAAGCATATACATAAACTCATCTTTTTCGGCTTTGCTGGCATCACCCAATTTCACCTTATCACCAAGAAAAGAAAGTCGCTCATAATTTAAGTTCTTATCCATTTTTTTTCTTGTTAATTATTTCCATTGCATGTTTTAAAACAGGGTATAGGTTTTCTAACTGGTCAATTGTTTGTTGTTGTAAGTTATCCCGACTCTCTAAATCTTTCATTTCCAATTTTAATTCCTGAAATTGCTCTTTGAGTTTATTTAAAGTATTAAAGTGCCAGAGAAGGAAACTTCCTATAGCTCCTATTAATGCAACTACACCTAGAATTATTTGTAAAGGTTGGCTCATTTCTATTTATTTAATTCCATTTTCTAAAATTGTTGTTTTTTTCTGCTTGTGTACAACCTGTGGATATATCACACATGTAATACATCCACGTTATAAATTTATTTATTCAATTCAACTTTTATTATACCGTATGGCTATTCTCTACGTCAACATAAATCAACGTTTCAGTAGTTTTAGAACTCTTTCAAAACCTACGCAACCAAAAGCCCTAACCGTTTGTAGTCGTTTAATATCGGTTATTTTACTAGTCATTCTTTGGTTGCTTGGAATTGTATTATTTGTGAATGCAATGTACTATTTATTAGGCTTATTTCAATTCGTTCTCCTGAATTCTTTCAATCCTCAAAACCATATTAAGTTGGCTATTTGTTTTTTCTAATAAAAGCGGATTGTTTTCAAACTTTTCCATAAAAGATCAAACCCCATGAAAGCCCATTTAAGAGTTCGAAATTTAGCTAAATCAACGTAGTGCTAATTAACCAAAGTGGCTTAAAACGCTTCTTTTCACCTTCGGTTTTAGGTTGAAATTGGGGTTGCGTAACGATTACTATTGTTGCCATTCGTTATTTTTCACAATCTGCAAGGCGTTGGCAAAAGGTATACTTATTGACAAAGCTTGTGTTATTGGCTTTTGAGCGAATTGACAATGTGTATAGCTTTAGTGTTGGCTTTATAAATAATGCTCTAATAATTTTTGTAATTCTTTTTTGTTAGGTAAATATAGTTTGTACTCATTTGCGAAAATTTGTTTGTTATCTTCAGGTAAAGTGTATTCAATTACAAAATCGTCTTTTTCTTTACATAATATTATTCCTATCGTTGGATTTTCCGATTCTGTTTTCACTTCTCTGTCATAGTAATTAATATACATCTGCATTTGGCCGATGTCTTGATGCTTTAGTTTGCCTATTTTTAAGTCTATGATGACAAATGAACGAAGTAAACGATTATAGAATACCAAATCAATATAAAAGTGGTCTGAGCCAGATGAAATGCGCTTTTGACGAGCTACAAATGCAAACCCTTTACCCAGTTCTAATAAGAAATCGCCTAAATTGTCAATAATGGCTGTTTCTAGTTCTTTTTCCGAATACTTTGTTTCCTCCTTTATATTTAGAAATTCTAAAACTAAAGGGTCTTTTAGTAAATCTTGATGTGTAGCTATTTCGTGTCCTTTTTCTGCTAACTCACTAATAGATTTTTTGTCTTTGCTTAACACTAAACGCTCAAAAAGAGAAGCATTTATTTGTCTATCCAATTCTCTCTTAGACCAAGTGTTTTGAGCTGTTTCTATGATGTAAAAATTACGTTCATCTTCATTTTTAACGCTTAACAACCTTACTAAATGTGTCCAACTTAATTTAGAAATGGATGAAATTGCTTTTTCTCTAAATTTTGCAGCCAGTGGCTGCAATTTTTCAGAATCAGATTTAGCAACCAGTGGTTGCCCTTTTGTATTTTCTAATTTTGCAGCCACTGGTTGCAAAATTGGAAATTTCTTGTAGAACTCAGTCATATTGTACAAGTTTCGCCAAGAAAACCCACTACCAAACGATTTTGTTAAATCCTCCGATAGGTGTTTTAGTAATTGGGTACCGTACTCTGCTCGTTCATTACCATTTTGCTCATATTCTACAATGTACTCGCCAATGTGCCAATACGTAGAAACCATTGTGCTGTTTATCGTTTTCTCTACCTTCTGCTTGGCGTTGGCTAATAACTCATTAATGCCTTGTACAAGGTTGTTATATGGTGGCTTTGTTGGTTTCATAATTTATATTTTTCTTTCAACTCTATGTTTTGACTTTCAGGCATAGTTTTAATAATTAATTTCTATTTGCATTTTAAATAACAAATATCCACGTTATAATTTATTTTCAAATTTATATATTCAGTCTAACTTTTTTTGTGTCGTGTTTCTATGCTACACGTCAACATACATCAATGTTTCACCAGTTTTAAAACCCTCACAAAACCTAAGCAATCAAAACCCGCTAGTCATTTTTAGTCGTTTAATATTGGTTATTTTACTAGTCATTTTTTGGTTGCTTGGAGTTGTTTTATTTGCTCATGCAATTTACTATTTATTATGATTCTTTCAGGTTGTTATCCTAAACTTTTTATATCCTCAAAACCGTATCAAGTAGGCTATTTGTTTTTTCTAATAAAAGCGGATTGTTTTCTGACTTTTCCTAAGAAAAATCAATCCACTAAAAAACCAAAAAACAAACCCAACAATTATCCTTTTTCGGCAAATGCCTTGAAATTGGCCAGTACTTTTTGGTGGTGTTTTTTTACGGCACCTGCAAAAATTCGCATCACTATTTTGGGAATAAAACCAATCACTTTTTGGTCAACCACAAGGGTTAATAGGGTGGTTTGGGGTGTTAACTCAGTGAAGGTAACGGTGGCGGTATGAAACATTTTAGTGGTTCCATTTCGTTGGTGTTCAAATTCTGATTTGATTTCAAATGGTGGGTTTATGGCCTGTATGGTTTCAAAAATAGTAACCGTTTTGTGCGATAGCTTATACCGGGAAGAAACTGCGCCACGTTTGCCATTCACCAGTTCTTGATGGGTAACATCTGTTTGCCAATGGGTTAGCGTGTCTCTGTCCGTGTAGCGAGCAAAAACCGTTGCCACTGGTTGGTTTATTTCTATGGTAAACTGCATAGGTCCAAATTGTGGTTAACGTTTTAACTTATTTTCAAATGCCTTTTGAAATTTCTCCACTTTTGGTCGGACCACAAATTGGCAATACTGTTCATCGCCATGCGTATTAAAATAATTGTCGTGGTAGTTTTCGGCAGGATAGAAGGCTTCAAATTTCGTAATTTCAGTCACTATGGAATCGTTAAAAGTACCGGATTTTTCCAGTTGGGCTTTGTAGGCCTCGGCCAATGTTTTTTGCGTATCGGAAGTATAATAAATTGCAGAGCGGTATTGCGTACCAATGTCATTTCCTTGGCGGTTGAGCGTGGTGGGGTCGTGAACTTTCCAAAACACCTCCAAAATTTCGGTAAAGGAAACCGTGTCCGAATCGAATGTGATTCTAGCTACCTCGGCATGACCGGTAGTGCCATTGCATACCTCTCGATAAGCGGGATTTTTTACGTGTCCGCCTGAGTAACCGGATTCAACCGATAATACACCTTGTAGTTGTTGAAAAATGGCTTCAATACACCAAAAACACCCTGCGCCTAAAATGGCAATTTCCTTATTTTTTTCTGACATGCAGCAAAAATACAATTCCCAATCGTGCCTTACCAAAAATGCTTGCCATTGATACTTAATAATTAATTCGTAGGCTGGTTTGGCCAACTTTTGATAGGTTTTTAAGTCGCATTTAGCTCTAATTTAGTCGATTGGGTAAAAGTTTTTAGTTTCACAAATAATAGAATAGCAATATGTTAAGTTTGTAAATTACCCGATTGACTAAAAATAATTGATTTATTGCATGGTGTATTTAAAATCTTAGCGCACCTTTGTTACCCAAATGGGTAAATTATGGATTTAAATGCATAATTACCGTAACACAAATTGAGTTAAAATGGCTACAAATACCAAAGACAAAGTGTTGGAAGCGGCACATTCCTTATTCGAGCAAAAAGGATTTGACGGGGTTTCCATGCGCGACATTGCCAGTGAGGCTAAAGTAAACAAAGGACTTTTACATTATTATTTTAAAAGCAAGCATGCCATATTTATGGGCGTTTTTAAGTTGGTTTCTAAACTAGTGTATGTAAACCTATCGGATATTTTGAACCGGAAGGATATTGACTTTGACGCAAAAATTGACCTGATGGTTGATTCGTATTTTGATTTGCTAACCAAGCATCCCAAAATGCCCTTGTTTGTCCTTTCGGAGCTAGGTAAATATCCAGAATTTGCCGCAGGAACAGATTTGGGTGGAACCCTAAATGAGGCCGCTTTATTGATTGAAAATAATTTAAATGAATTGCAACCTGTTCCCGAAGGAGAAGGATTTCAATTCCTAATGAGCATGGTGTCTTTATGTGTTTTTCCATTTATGGCAGCGCCTATTGTTACAGCGGTGAAACCAAGAAAATATGCAGATAACCAGCAATTTATGATGGCTAGAAAAACGCAAATCAAACAAACTTTAAAAAAATCGTACAAATGAAAAGTAAATTAATAATGGTGCTCCTGACCCTTTCCAGTTGGTCGGTTTATGCGCAGCAAACCTTGGAGTTGGATACCTGTATCGCCCATGCGTATCAAAAATTGGAATACGATAAAATCACACAATCGTATAACGAATCGGCCGAATTGGCGCAAAAAAATGCGTCCACCAATTGGTATCCTAGCTTGGATATTGACGGTACGTTTACCTATCAAAATGAAAATATAAATATTCCTATTACTGCTCCTATTCCGGGGTTTACCTCTCCGGTGGCACCGTTAAATATTAATAGAGTGGTGTTAAATATTAGTCAAACCATTTATGATGGTAGCGTAACCGCCAATGTAAAAAAAGTGGAGCAGGCCAAATACGATAACCTCAAAAAGCAGGTGGATGTGGATAAGGCTAAAATTAAAGCGCAGGTAACGCAATTGTTTATCACCATAAATTTAATGGATGCCAACACGCAGATTTTAACCGATAAAAAAACGATACTGCAAGACCGACTCAAAGTATTGAATTCGGCTGCAAAAGCGGGAAGTGTGCCTCCGGTAAATATAAAAATGCTGCAAGCAGAATTGATGAATTTAGACCAAGTAATATTGGAAGCCAAATTCGGTAATCAAGCCTTGCGCGCTTCGCTAAGTGAAATTACGGGCTTGTCGGTTTTACTAGATACCAAATTGGTAATTCCGGTGGCACAAGTAACCTATTCGGATGATGTGACGCAGCGTGCAGAGCTACAGATGCTTGATTTACAGATGCGAAGTTTAGATGCTCAAAGGGGATTGACTGCCACCGCGCGTTTACCCAAAGTGAGTGCCTTTGCTAGCGTGGGAGCCGGTAATCCGGGTTACGATATTTTTAAAGAATCCATTTCGCCAATGGCAATGGTGGGCGTGAAATTAAAATGGAATGTGTGGGATTGGAATAAAACCAAAAACTCGAAACAGGTTATATCGGTAAGTCAGCAAATTATTTCGACTAAAAAATCGCAAGCCACCACACAGTTTGTATCTGAATTACGGGTACAGCAACTGGAAATTGAGAAATATAAAATGTTGCTTCAGCAAGATGAAAATGTGGTGAAAATTCGCCAGGAAATTACCGAAGTAAAAGCGGCCGAGTTAACCAATGGAACCATTACTACCACGGCTTACCTAGAGGAGTTGAATAAAGAAAATGAAGCTAAATTGAATGTAGAAGTGCATCGCTTGAAATTAGTAATGGCACAATTAAATTACCTTATTATCCAAGGGAAGTAAACATATAAAAATCCAAAAAAATGAAAAGAGTGTATAAAAATATAAGCCAAGCCACGGTTCTTTTACTAATGGCATTTTCTATAAATGCGTGCAACAATGGGAGTGAGCTTGCCGATGGGTATGGAAATTTTGAGGCCGATGAAACGGTGGTTTCATCGAATGTACCAGGCGAATTAATCCAGTTTGATATTGTAGAGGGAAAAAAATATACCAAAGGAGCCATTGTTGGAGTAGTAGACACGATTCCATTGCATTTGCAACGCGCGGAATTATTGGCCAATAAAAGAGCCATGGCGAGCAAGGTAGCGAGCGTAATGGCGCAAATGGAGGTATTGAAACAAGAAAAAGAAAACATAGAAAGAGAGCACCGCAGAATTGTAAAATTGGTAGCAGCAGGTGCAGCCACCACACAACAATTGGAAGATATAGAAGGAAAGATTTTGGTAGTTAACGGGCAGATTAAAAGCACGCGTTCACAAAACCCTGCTATTATTGGTCAGGTAGAAGCTATTGAATCTAAAATGGCGCAGCTAGAGAATAGAATTGAAAATTCATTAATTCGTATTCCTTCCGATGGAGTGGTTTTACATAAAATAGCCGAACCCAAAGAATATACCGCACCGGGAAAACCACTCTTTAAAATTGCCAATATTAGTACGCTAAATCTGAGGGTTTATTTACCACAAGGGCAAATGACTAAAATTAAATTGGGTCAAAAAGTAACCGTGAAGGTAGATGGGCCTGATGGTGAAATGGTGGATTATCCGGGAACGATTACATGGGTGGCCAGCGAAGCAGAATTCACGCCCAAAACAATTCAAACTAAAGAAACCCGTGTAGACTTGGTGTATGCGGTTAAAATAAGTGTGGAAAATGATGGGTCGCTAAAAATTGGAATGCCCGCTGAATTGTGGTTTTGAGTTGGAAGTCGGGAGACGGGACTTTGAAGTTGGAAGATTGAAAATGTTAGTTTTTAGGGAGTAAATAGAAAATGAAATAATGGTTAAATTCCAAAACGTATATAAGTCATACAATGGTGTGGAAGCGGTGAAAGACATCTCATTCGAAGTGGGTAAAGGAGAGTTGTTTGGTTTAATCGGTCCGGATGGGGCGGGTAAGACCACTATTTTTCAAATGCTTACTACCGTTTTGTTGCCAGATTCGGGTACCATTACTTTTGATGGTAAAAATGGGGTAGAGGAATATAAATACGTCCGCAAAAGTGTGGGGTATATGCCGGGTAAATTTGCGTTGTATCAAGATTTGAGTGTGACCGAAAACCTGGAGTTTTTTGCCACCATTTTTGGAACAACCATTCAGGCAAATTACGACATCATTAAAGAAATTTATCAGCAATTAGAACCCTTTGGCGATAGACGAGCAGGTGCCCTTTCGGGAGGCATGAAACAGAAATTAGCCTTGAGTTGTGCGCTAATTCACAAGCCATTAGTGCTGGTTTTAGATGAGCCAACTTTTGGGGTTGATGCGGTTTCAAGAGCCGAATTTTGGGACATGTTGAAATCATTAAAAGAGCGGGGAGTTACCATTTTGGTTTCCACCCCTTATATGGATGAAGCCTTGTTGTGCGACCGAGTAGCATTGATTCAAAAAGGCACTATTTTACAGATTGACACTCCGCAAGCTATTGAAGAACAATTTGAGCGTAATTTATATGTTATCCGCACCGAGAAGGTGTATCCGGTATTACAGTTTTTACGTACCGAATTAGGGTTAGCATACAGTTATACTTTTGGTCAAGAAATTCATATTTACTCAGACATAACCATAAATGTAGAAGAAATGAGCGCAAAATTAGCCAATGCGGGTTTCGATAACATCAAGGTAACCAAAGGCAAAGCCACCATTGAAGATTGTTTTATGGATAAAATGGTGCGTAGCGGCTTAACAGAAAAAGTAGGGTAATGGGAGCAATAAAAAACACGGATTTTGTGATAACTGCGCATGAACTCACCAAGCAGTTTGGTGATTTTGTAGCAGTCGACAAAATTACATTTGACGTATCCAAAGGCGAGATTTTTGGGTTTTTAGGAGCCAACGGGGCAGGTAAAACCACCGCCATCAAAATGCTGTGCGGGTTAAGTGCACCATCGGCTGGTACAGCTACCATAGCGGGTTTTGACATCTATAAAGAATACGAAGAAATAAAGAAAAACATTGGCTATATGAGTCAACATTTTTCCTTGTATCAAGATATGACCATTCGCGAAAACATTCGGTTTTACGGAGGTATTTACGGATTGAGCAACAAAGAAATTAAAGAACGCGGAGCGGATTTGATTAGCAGCTTAGGCTTGGAAGAATACGCCAATCGGCAGGTAGAAGATTTACCGTTGGGTTGGAAACAAAAATTGGCGTTTTCAATTGCCATTTTGCACGAGCCCAGCATCGTGTTTTTAGATGAACCCACCAGTGGAGTGGACCCGATAACAAGACGCCAGTTTTGGGAGTTGATTTACGAGGCAGCGCATAGAGGAATTACTGTTTTTGTAACTACCCATTACCTAGAAGAAGCCGAATATTGCGACCGAGTATCCATTATGGTTGATGGCGAAATGAAAGAGTTAGACACTCCCATCAACCTCATGACCAAATACAAGAAAGAGAACATGCAAGAAGTTTTCTTGCAACTAGCAAAACGAGCCAAACGAGGAGATGATTAGAAAAATTACCGTCTTAGGTATTCGGTTTTCAGGACGGAAAAATCAAACAAAAAAACGATGAAAGAATTTATAGCATTTGTGAAAAAAGAGTTCCATCATATATTTCGTGACACGCGAACTATGTTGGTTCTTTTCGGGATGCCCATAGCGCAATTAATGTTGTTTGGCTACGCAATAACCACCGAAGTGAGTAATGCAAAAATTGCGGTATTGGATCCTGAACCTAATCAGTTAACTATGCAGTTAACCAATAAGTTAACGTCTTCTGGTTTTTTTAGTTTGGTAGATAACGTGCATTCCAAATCAGAAATTGAGGAAGTTTTTCGCAAATCAACCGCCAAGTTGGTGGTGGTGTACCCAAAGGATTTTGAAACTAAAATGCTAAATGGCGAAGCCACCGTTCAACTAATTGCGGATGGCTCCGACCCAAATTTGGCTAGTATTTTAACCAATAGTGCCACGGCAATCATTATGAAATGGACGGTAAATCAGCTACCTACCGATTTAAAAGTTGAAACCATTACCTCAGAAGTAAAATGGCATTATAACCCGAGTTTGGATAGTGCGTCTCTTTTTGTACCAGGCGTGGTGACTATTATTTTGATGCTCGTATCCACCATGTTAACCTCCATTTCTATTACCCGTGAAAAAGAGTTGGGTACCATTGAAATTTTGCTGGTATCACCCTTAAAACCGGCATTGATTATTATTGGTAAAGTAGTGCCATTCATTATTTTATCGTTATTCAACACCATTTTTATTCTCGCTGCAGCACAGCTAATTTTTAATGTGCCTATTAATGGGAGTGTGGCATTATTGCTAGCCGAAAGTATGCTGTTTATTATTACTTCTTTGGGTTTGGGAGTGCTCATTTCAACGGTTTCAGATACGCAGCAAACGGCTTTGATGCTATCGCTATTTGCGTTGATGATGCCCACTATTTTGTTATCGGGTTTTATTTTTCCTATCGCAAATATGCCGCTACCTCTACGAATAATCAGTAATGTAATTCCCGCAAAATGGTTTTTAGTCATTATTAAATCCATCATGCTGAAAGGAGTTGGTATTCAATATTTTTGGAAAGAAACCCTTGCTTTGGTAGGCATGGCCTCTTTTTTTATTGGGTTAAGTATCAAAAAATTTAAAATTCGACTGCAATAATGAGAACATTATTTTTCATCCTACAGAAAGAGTTCATACAAATATTTCGGAACAAAGCCATGTTACCGCTCATATTCGTATTGCCTATTGTACAGTTAGTTATATTAACGTTTGCAGCCGATTTTGAGCTAAAAGTGATTAACTACACCTATATGGATAATGACAATTCGCAAGAATCCAGAAAGCTAATGGACCGTATTAGTGCCTCAAGCTATTTTGTATCGCAAGGAAGGGTGCAAAATTTCGAGGAGGGCATGAAGAAATTAGATAATAATACGGCAACCATACTAATTACGATTCCGGCTAATTTTTCAAAAAGTTTACACACCGACAAAGCAGCAACCATCATGGCAGATGTAAACAGTATTGATGGCCAAGCGGCTACTCTTTCGTATAGCTACGCCACCGCAATAATTAGTGGATTACAAGATGATATCCGAATGGAGTGGAATGGATTGCCAGCTAAATTAAAGCCTCCTGTTACGGTAGAATCTCGGTTTTGGTACAATCCCGATATGGAGTATAAAAACTTGATGGTTCCTGGTATTTTAGCCATATTAATTACCATGGTGGGAATGTTTTTGTCGGCTATGAACTTGGTGCGCGAAAAAGAAATTGGAACCATTGAACAAATCAATGTTACTCCGATTAAAAAAGCGCATTTTTTGCTAGGAAAATTGGTGCCTTTTTGGGTGATAGCCATGTTTGAATTGGCTTTTGGGTTAGCCATTGGTAAACTTGTTTTTGATATTCCAATGGTGGGAAGTTTGCCGCTTTTATTCGGATTCGTTGCTATTTATTTACTGGTAGTTTTGGGTATAGGATTATGGATTTCTACGTTTACTGATACCCAACAACAGGCCATGTTTATCGCTTGGTTTTTTATCGTTATATTTATTTTAATGAGTGGGTTATTCACGCCTATTGAAAACATGCCGGGGTGGGCACAAGAGCTTACACGAGCCAATCCGGTAGCATATTTGGTAAAAGTGGTTCGGTCTATTTTGATAAAGGGAAGTGGCTTTGCAGATATAAAAATGGAATTTCTGTGGGTTACGGTTTATGCTATATTGGTAAACACCTTTGCATTAATGAGTTATAGTAAACGAAACTAGCTAATTTTTCGGTTCGATGTTTTTCGCTATTTTCGTTAAAACAGAAATGCGCTTATGAAAAACATTTTAATTGTAGTACTTACCCTTGGTTTTAGTGGCGTTGGCGCCCAAGAAACCACCATTTCTGATGTTACCAATCGCTTGGGCAAAACACGAAGTGCCAAGGCTATTCCGAAAGGAACACTTTTAACCAATGTGAACTATATGTATAACACATATTCTAATTCGTATATAGAGCTAAAGCAGCATAGCCCGAGTGTAAGGATAGGTTATGGGGTCACAAAACGGTTAGATTTTAGAATGGAAACGGGTTATTCTTTTGAAAATTCTAATTGGGCAAATAATTGGGGATATTTGCCCTCATCCAAAACAAATACATGGACGGGATTTAAAGTAGGGAGTAAATTCAATCTTTTTCAAGAAAACAGATGGGTTCCTCAATTGGCCATTTCTATCGATTATGTGCTAGTATCCATAGGGTATGAAAATATTTTTGACCAGTCAGATTATCGAACAGGCGTAGCATTGAGTTTGCCTTGGTCGTATAACTTAAGTAAAAAGTTTAGACTTGGAGGAGGTTTTGAATACATGTATTTCGGTGAAAGCTATTTTTCTGAAGTGTATAAAGGTTCATTAAATGGAAGGTACGAGTTTTTAAAAGGGCTCGGAATATTTATGGAGCTCATGATTCCTACCGACTTAGACAAATACAGTCTGGTTCCATCTGCAGGAGCGTATTATAGAATAACCAAAAATATCCAAGTAGACGTGAGTTTTGGAAAGTATATAGGAGATTACGGAGCCTCATCCTATACGAATAAAAACCAATTTTCTGGTGGTTTTAGCTGGCTTTTGTTTAATTGATAGTGGAAAGGGGGTTGCCCTATAAAAACTGGAATTTGATATTTTGAACCTAGCCTCGTATTTTCATCCATCTTGTTACATGTATTATGGGAGCCTTTATTTTGAAAATAAATAGGGCATAAACGGATGAAATAGCGCGTTTGTGGAAATCGGGATATTTTTAGGGGATGAGTACCCGACATTAGCTAATTTTGTGTTTTATCAATCGCTATCAAAGTACACTATGAAAGTTATCTCCACCAATATTTCTACCAAAAGAACCCTAGTAATTAATAACGAAACGGTGGAAACAGGAATGTATAAAATTCCAGTTTCGGATGGGATTGTGTTAACTGAAAATGGAGTAGAAAATGACGCGGTAATAGATAGACGCTACCATGGAGGCGAAGAAAAAGCTTGCTATATCTACGGACATAATAATTATGCTTTTTTTCAGGATAAGTACCCGGATGCAGAGTGGGGATACGGTGCTTTTGGAGAAAACATTACGCTAAGTGAGTTGAAAGAATCGGAACTCAATGTGGGCGATATTTATCAATTGGGGGAAGCGGAAATTCAAATAACCGAGCCGCGCATACCTTGCTCCAAATTGGGTTATCGGTTTGGAAGTCCAAAGGCCATTAAAGAATTTGCCAACGCAGCACTTTCAGGGGTGTATGTACGTGTGTTAAAAACAGGAAAAGTAAGAGTAGGCGATGAAATGAAATTGAAGAAGGCATGGCCCATTTCCTTAAAATTAACAGACCTAAATACGTGGCTACTCAAAAAAAGAGCGCATGCAGATAAATGGCCGCAATTGGAACAAAATGAAGCCGTTTCGGAAAACGTGAAAAAGCAATTTCGTAAAGTAGATACCCAACAAGCGGTTATTGATAAAGCCTTGGTCTACGTCCGTCAATTGTTGGAAGGGGAAGGCTCAGGGCATGATTGGTGGCACATAAAACGGGTCAATGATTTAGCGATAACTATTGCTAATAACTATGACGATGCAGACCTCTATATTGTGCAACTAGGAGCCTTATTGCATGACATTGGCGACCATAAGTTTCATGATGGCGACCATACCGTTGGGCCAAAAATGGTAACCGAATGGTTAGAAAATGAGCACGTAAACCCACAGGTCATTGAAAAGGTGGTAGACATTGTCAAAGAAATTTCCTACAAAGGCGCGGATGTAGCCACACCCATGAGTTCTTTGGAAGGTCAAATAGTGCAAGATGCCGATAGGTTAGATGCGATTGGAGCTATTGGTATAGCTCGGACATTTGCCTACGGAGGAAACAAAAACAGAGAAATGCATAACCCGGAGGTGGTTGCCGAAATGCATTCGGATTTTGAAAGTTATAAGAAAACTACAGGGCCCACGATTAATCACTTTTACGAAAAACTGCTATTGCTAAAGGATAGAATGAATACCGAATTCGGGAAAAAATTAGCGAATGAGCGTCATGCGTACATGGAGCAATTTTTAGAAGAGTTTTTTGCCGAGTGGGATGGCAAAAAATAGGACGATTATTAAGAGTGAACTACTCTTCAAGCACACGCTGCATCACCCCACGTATAAACAGTTTTTTCTCCGGTATTTTTGCATTTGTGGTAATAACTAAACCGTGAAATTGCATACCTTTTCTTCCGGTAGTGTTTAGTTTTACGATGATTTCCGAACTTTCTCCGGGTAAAATTGGAAGCTCAGAATATTCTACTTCCATACAGTCACAATCTTTTTGAACGGATAAAATTTGCAGCGACTTTTCACCAGAGTTGGTAAATTTAAAGGTGTGTTCTTGCACACTATTTACCGGTAACTCCCCAAAATTGTGGGTGGTTTTTTCAAAAATGGCAATCGCATTAGAATCTCCGGGCAGCGTTTGTTCTACCCAAATAATCTCGACTTTTCTTGCCTCCGATGCGCTGGCACTATACACCGAATGTTTTTGGCTTTTATAATCATCACTAACCTTTCCTAAAGAGAAAAACTCACCAAAAGGGATTTGTCTAAACTTAAGTAATCCGCTGTCAATTGCGGGTTGCAACGCACCTTCTTTGCATTGGTATAAATAGTTTTGAATAGCAGATATTCTTCGTAAAGCCAAGTTGTCGTTGTAATCGGCATCGCCTAGCGGACTAGTAAATCCTTTTACACCCAATTGCAACTTGTATCCTTTTTGCAAGTATTTAATTAAAGAATCCGATAGCATTTGAAGTTTGATAAATCCAACCGCCACATTCTGGACAAAAAACGAATCTATTTCCGTGCGGTTTGGAGCTTCCTGCTGAAACTTGGGTTTGCGTAATAGATAGTTATCAAAGGTTTCTTCATAGGTTTTTTCAGTAACCGTTTGGCGCGAATTTGAGTTGGGCTTGTCATTATCAAAGTAGAGTGCTAAAGGCAAAAACTGCACTGCCTGTAGTCGAACTACCAAATCTTCTTCCACCGGAATTTCATTTAACGGAAGGGTATCAATTTGCGTGGTATCGCGTGGCCCAAAAAAGTAAATGTCGTTGCAGCATGTTTCTCCTTTTAAGGCATATCCATCGCTTCGGTTAGAAATAAAAGCACCGTTTTGGGTAACGTTTGAATACGTGTAATACAGGTCATTGGCAGCCGAATTAATAGGTTTTCCTACGTTCTTGGGTTCCGCAAATTTGCGAGGCATTCCTTTGGATTTAAAAATATCGAAACCGCCAAAACCTTCGTGGTAGATACTGCTAAAAAAGAGCTCCTCTGTTTCGATGTTATAAAATGGAGTTATTTCATCTTCCTTCGTATTCACAAATCGACCCGCATTTTTTGCGCGTCCGTATTTGGTGCCGTTGTTTTTTATTTCCACAGTCCAAATATCCATTTTACCACGGGTTCGTTCTCTGTTGGACGAAAAGAATAGATAGGTTTTTCCATTTTTTAAAGTCGCCACAAAAGGCTGGGTGCTGGTTGCATTTTCCGCATTGATATTCGGTCCTAATTTCACCGCGTTTTCCCAATGGTCTTTGTACCAATTAGACACATAAATAGCGCATCCTTTTTCATTGCATCGCGTAAAATACATTTGACTACTATCAGGTGTTATCGCAGGATTGGCATTGTTGTTTAGCGTATCATTTATTACCGAATCCAATGGAGAAATGGTCCAAATGCTATCTGCCAAGGTTGCTTCATAAATTATGGATTTATATTGGTCTGCATTTTGGGAAATCTGCTTTGTTTCCAACGAATCAAACCGTAGGGAAGAGAATAGGAGTTGCGTATCACTTATGATGTTGGGACTAAACTCTGCATCAAAACTGTTGAGGTAAAATGGCGGATGCTTAATTTCTACCACATCGTCCATCGTTTGCCATGAATCAGCTAGTAAACAGGCTTGAATTTCAATTTTCGCCCGTTTGTAAAGTAGGTCCTTTTTATCAGTACAGATGTCTCTATAAAATTGGAAGTAAACCCCTGCTTCTTCATATTTTTCTTGACGCTTTAGCATATCAGCTCGGTAAAAAACCGCATTTGGAAACCGAATTTTCTCGTCCTTATCCATTAGTTTTTTATACCCTTGTCCGGCTTTTACATAGTTATTACTTAATCGAGACGCCTCGGCATATATCCATATCAAATCTAAATTTGTGGAGTCCAATTGAATGGCTTCGTTAAAATAATAAGCTGCTCCGTAATAATCTTTTTCGTTAAATGATTTATTTCCGTATCGCGACCAGTCTTGCGAATTGGAAATAAAAGAAATAGAGATGAAGGCCAATAAAATTAGCGCTTTGGTACTCCTTATTTTGTGAAACAACCTCATTATTTTATGGATGGAAAAGTACAATCTAGTTGCCAATTTAGTTGGTGTATATGTGATAATAATTGGTTTAGATGAATGATTAAGTTTTGGTAGGTTGGCGATTCACCATAAATCATGTGTTCTTGCATTATACGGTAATCTGCATTCCATTTTTGTGCCAGCTCAGTAGGAGGTAGAGGACTTAAAGTTTTTGGCTGGTGGGAATTGTAATCTACGCCACTAATTTTAGTGTAAATATACCGATGGTGAACTATGGTTTGAAAGTCCTGTTTATTCATCGGGTAAGGCTTTGAACATAATTTTTTGAATCCAATTTGGAGCCAGTAAAATATCGTGTTTTAGTTTTTTAGGGTCTTCATTTTTTAATAGTGTTAATATTTTATGTTTTTCAACTTCAGTTACTTCCTCCTGTCCCAATGCTCTTAATGCTTGAATGATCAATCCACTAATAGCACCTTTGGATAAAAGGTTTTTTGGGGTGGTTTTTTTTAAACTAATAATTTTGTTTCCAACACTTATTTTCCTTGGAGGTCCATCCGTAAGATAAACTAAATTTAATGGTATTTGCGCACTCAAACCCAATGCGTGAAGTGCGGTTACGCCAGTGGGAATGATTTTTATTTTGTCTCGCTTTGAAATTGCTTGTGCTACTTCTTCGGCTGAGGGTAGTACCTCTCCAAAAAGTTTGCTTATTTGTGGCCGGGCATAAATTCCATGTGTAATCCTATGAATTTCTTTTTTATTGGATAACCGATGTAGGGTTAGCCTAATCGCTTCTGATGAACCCATTAAACTGAAATCACTCGGGGAAAATATTGTTCCTCGTGGTTTAGACTTAATTCTGTTTAGTATTTTGTTTTCAATACTCTGCATTGGGTATTCATGTTTATTTTGTAACAAATATAGTGTAAAAATGTTACAAAATTTAAATCAATTAGATATAATCCGGACAGGTTTTAAAATGTTGTCGTTTCGGTAATGACTCGCTAAAAATGTAAATCACACTAAACTCAAACCCACCACGGTAGCGCGATGCAGTAGTTAATTTAGAGTAATTAAAATCATAAGACAAACCCACATTGAGTGTATTCCAATCCATTCCCATACTTATGAATGCGGCATCGCCAGTTCGAGTCCATAAACCCAAATAAACAGCTCGGTAATTAGTACTACGATTATCTAAAATGTATTTGGCATTCATACCCGGAGTAATTTGTGCATGAGGACCTTGAATCATGGTTAATATACCCGGAATTAAATCTATTTTTTGAGTGATTTTAAATTGGTAATTACCGTGAAAAGTAAATCGCATGGCAAGTTTAGAATTATCGCTGCCGTAAAAATTTATATTGGGTTGGGTGAGGTTATGAATGGCTATCCCTAATTGGAGTTTTTTTCGTTTTGCAAATCGGGTTTCCCAAACTAAACCGGTACTTGCATTGGCATACGATGCTCCGGTATTAAATGTTTCTAACGAACCTCCGCCTCCGTTTTGATTATCAAAAACGAGTTGGGTAGGGTCAATTTGCCGCTGTGCCCATCCCAATTGAAGACCAAAGGTGAGATGGTTTTTCTGGGTTTGGCCAATGCCAAGGGAGTAGGAGCCAGAGGCATTAAAGTTAACCGTGCCTAAATTCCCATCACCCGCTTTGTCGTAAAAAAAATCGAGTCCAACGCCCAATCCTTTTTGCTTCATAAAATTATGAGCGTCTCCCGAAAATGCGAAAGTGGAATACGGTGTGGTCACCGAACCCCATTGCGAACGATAGATTCCGGCAATGCGATATCCACCATCAAACTGCCCAGTTAACGCAGGGTTTAAACTTGCTGGAGCTTGGTTAAATTGCGAAAAATGAATGTCTTGGCCCAATATAATGCTAGTAGGAATAAGAATAATACCTAGCGTAAAAACAACGATATGGATAAAGGAATACTTCATTTAGCGAACTACCGTGATATTTCCTTTTTTCGAAAATTCTTGATTATCAAAACACACCACCTTGAGTTGATATACAAAAACGTTGGGATCCACCGGGGTACCATTAAATTTACCATCCCAGCCTTTATGGAGGTCGTTGGTCTCGAAAACGAGCTGTCCCCAACGATTATATATTTGTAATTCTATGCTTTGAATAATTTTTCCACGTATCAAATATTCATCATTTTCGCCATCTACATTCGGAGAAAATGCATTTGGAATAAAAATGTCTGGTTCACCACAGTTAATTTCATAAACCACTATTTCTACTTCACTTTTATAACTGCATTTTGTGTTTTTAGGATCGGTCACCAAAACAGAATACGTAGTGGTTTGGTTGGGGGTAACTCCAGTAGAAGATTTATCAGGATGGTCCACATCTGCAGTGGGTGTCCATTGGTAGTTAAACCCATTGGCTGGAATAACATTCAAAACGGTACTAAATCCTAAAATTACCGAGTCATCATCGGCTGAGGCAACCACATTTTGGGTATTGATTTTTGATACCTCCACCAATACCGTATCTTTAAAAATACATCCACTATCATTAATTGCAGAGAGGTAATAATAAGTATCTACCAACGGTGCTACTCGAATACTGGTAGTGTCTGCTCGTCCAATAATTTGGCTAGTAGGAGTCCAGAAAAAATCCATGGCGTTGGGTAGGAAATTGTTTTGCGCCATAATTTGTAGGGTGTCTTGTTGGCATATATAGCCATCCGGACTAGCGGTTACCGTTTGATCACTTATCACCACATATGTACTGTCCTTTTCAATGCAGCCCAGCGCACTCTCTACTTGAAAATAATAGTATTGGTAGGTGTTGGTTTGGGTAATAGCCAAAGTGCTGTCTGAGGTAGAGGAGTTTAAGGTATCGCTCATATTAGACTGACTTGACCACACAAACTTAGCACCTGAACCGTTAGATTGTCCTACTAAATTTACGATAGGATTGTCGCTGCAAATAATTACCAATGAATCCGATTTAGCATAAATAGGTTCTACCGTAACGGTATTGGTTACCGAATCGGTACACACATGCTGAACGACTAATAAATAAGAGGTGTTTTGAGTCACATTCACCGTAGGGTTAGCAATGCTAGGGTCGCTTAATCCGGTAGAAGGAATCCATGTATAGGTGGTGTTTGGAATCGAATCGGCAGGGATACCAATTTCTGTTTCCTGACCCAAACAGGCCAAGGAGTTTACCGTGTAATTACTATCTGCTCGCACTTGTATTTGTAGTGAAAATGTATCTGTTTGTGGGCAAATACTGGAATCAAATGCAATGAGCGTAACGGTATACGTTCCTTTGGTTGAATATACCGTAGCGGGATTACTGGAGGTAGAAGAATTACCATTTCCAAAATCCCATAAGTAAGTGGTAAATGCGGTGCTATCGGTCATATTTTGAAATTGAGAAAAATAGGGCGCACATCCGGTTCCGGGATTGGCAAAGGATGCCACAATTGGATTAGACACATCCTTTTGATTTAATATGAAAGTGTCACTTGCAGTACAACCAAGTTGAGTGGTGACCTGCACGTAATAATAATTAATGGAATCGGAAGGAGAAACCCATACGAAATTATCGGTAGGTAATGTATTGATGGTATCGGTATACAAAGGCGAGTTGGACCAATGGTAATTGCTAGGATTTCCCGTCACGTTTGAATTGAGTATAAAAGGCGCATCTACTGAACATACCGATGTGTCGCCCGTAATTTGGATGGAAATATCCTCTAAAACTACGGTTTGAATAATGGTATCAAAACAAATTCCATTATCTATTACAAGCGTATAAACGACAGTGTTGCTAGGATTTACCCAAGGGTTGGAAATAGCGGTATCGCTTAAACCTACGCTTGGCGACCAATGAATATTCAAATTGGGGTCATTGTTTTGAGGAACACCTATTTGAACTGGGTTTCCGTTACAAGCTACAGCATTGGGTAAGGTAGTGTTGGCATTATTTAACACGGTAATTTCTCGAATTAAAGAATCATTTAGGTTACAAGTAGCCCCATCCGAAACCACCAATTTTACGCTGTAAATACCTGCTGTAGTGTAGGTATGACTAGGTTCAAATTGGGTGGATGTGCTGCCATCCCCAAAATCCCAATAATAGGTGGTGGCCGTTTGTTGGACACTCAAATTATCGAATGTGACCGAAAAAGGTGCGCAACCTACTGTGGGTACATCATAATCGGCAATAACAATGGGTAAAAGAAAATCCATTTTGAAGACCGCCAGATTACATCCATTAGAGGGTGAATTATTGGTATTGGAATATGCGCCAGGATTAGGATATGTTGGAAAATCATTGAAGCCACCACATCCGGCACAAACCGCTTGATAAACCTTTCCTTTGCGGTCAAATCGACTCGTGCCGCCATCTACATGTTCTTCAGATGAACCTCCAAAAAAGGTGGCGTATACCAAGGAATTGGCATCATCGCTCAATACCATTATATAAAAATCTTGGTTATCGGTGGTTCCTTGAAAAGGCCCTCCCGCAGTATCTAGTCCATTGGTAGTAAGTGTTCCATTAAGGATTGGGCTTCCCCAACCACTTAAATAAATAGCGCTACATACATCTACCAAAAAGGCGGTGGGCGAAATGTCGGGGTCCCCATCACCCCGTCCAAACCGAGTAGCCCAAATTAGTGAATCTAATTCGGGTTTAAATTTTACCAAAAACTGGCCTCCCAAGGTGTCGTGATACGAGGCATTGTAAATCAATTCTCCCGCGGGGGCAGAGGTTTGTCCAAATAAATGAACGTTTCCAAATGCATCCAATTCTACAAAATAACTTTGGTCATAAGCGGTAGATCCATAAAATGTACTGTATATGAGCGTATTTCCGTCTTCCGAAATATGCGAAACAAAACCATCATTCCCCGTATTAAAAGAAGTGTCATAGGCCAACGCAGTGGTGGGGAAATTTGGAGATTGTGTTCCTCCTGTTACATAAATATCGTTGCTATCCGTAATGGCAATAGAGTAGGCTGCATCTCCCGAAAGCCCCCCTAAATAATTGGTCCAAATTAAACTTGATAAATTGTGATTCAATTTGTATACAATCCCATCAATATGGCCGGTAGCGGGAAGCAATTTGGTGTTTTGAAATCCGTTAGCGCTTACCGGATTGTCATCGCTTCGTGTACAACTGGCTACATACACATTCCCTTTTTTGTCTAGGTCAATTTCACCTCGAAATTCATCGGCATAATTAAATTTGTTGACTCCATTATTTAATCCATCGGTATGTTTTCCACCCAAAAAAGTGGAAGCTTCTAAACTACTTCCCGAGCTGTCTAATTTGCACAGAACTATATCCGAACCGTTTAAATAATAGACTCCCATTCCATTTAGCATGTTTACTGGTCGTAAAGGGCTCGCTACATTAAATGAAGTGTCTAATGAACCCGATGTGACCGGAAAATTGGTGGAGCCTGTTGTTCCCATAACGTATAGTTCATGAAAATCAGTAACGACCAAACTATGCGGTACTTCATCGGATGAACCGCCCAAAAAGGTGGAGAAAATTAAACTGGTACCTGATGTGTCCCATTTGGTTATTGCCATATCTGTTCCATTGGTTGAAAAAGAGCCGCCAGCCCAGGTGGTTTGATAAGCACCCAAAGTGGTGGGATATCCACCACCAAAAGCGGTACTGCCTGAATATAAAAAACCAAACTTATCGTAGGTGGCGGTATAACCAAAATTGTTGGAGGTAGATCCTGAATAAGAAGAGAACACCAAAATAGGGTCAATGATTAATTCGTAAAGCGCATTGTAACCGTTTGGAAATTCATACGATAAGGTGTGCCCATCCAATTTGTATTTACAGTTTACTTTTTTGCGTTTGCCATCTATTATTTGCCAAGCCTCTGGTTTTTCTTCCCAGTTTTCGGTAAGCGATGTAATTACATACAATTTCCCGTTTTTTAGATAAATCGAATCGGTGCCTTGGTAGTTTAATTGAATTTGTGAGGCGTTACTACCCGGGGCAATTTTAATATCATACTTTAATCCATCCGATTCATGACGATACATAATTAAATCAATGCCTGGATATAAATCTTGGTAGGTAATTTCTTCAAATGCAGGAACTTTACCCGCCCACTTGGAAGGGTCTTTTCCAATAAAAAAATTGAAATAATTACTTCTTTTTTGTGCAGGAATTAAATTAGGGGATGGGTTTGCATTTTGAAATTGCACCTTATAGGTGTGATGTCGCATTGCAATATTTAAGGTATCTCCTTTATAATGTCCGTGATGCAATTGTTCTAAAAGTTCCCCGTCATAAAAATGATAGGTGAAAGTGTTGTTTTCTAGAAACAAATATCCGTTAGGTATTTCGGTTCTAAATTGTACGTTTTCATGAAATTGACCTTCGTTAACTACGAATTGAAAACGCGTATTATTGGTTTCTTTTTTCTTAGCCAAGACCGAATAGGTAGTTAGAAATAATAGCGCAAACCAAAAAATTCTTTTCATAAGCGAGCAAGGTAATTTACTAATAGCAAAATAAGAAATTTAATCGCTAAAGAGCATTAAAATTCTTTTTTGAAGACGCTGAATTGAATGGTTTGGTTGTTTGTGATTTAATGTAATCTACCTATAATTTGGGCAGCAAAGGCCCGAAGTAAAACCAAATGTGAATATATGGATGAAATACAGTGAAATAAGGATAAGTTAAAGGAGTAAATCAGTCCAATTTTGTTTTGGAATCTCTTTTTCACATAGGGATGTAGATAACTCGAAATAAAGATTTTCAATAATTTAGTATATCAATTTGATTTAAGTATATTTGCAGCCCGAAAATTAGATTGACTTTACCAATCGATTTGATTCAGGGAATAAATTAGAAAGAACAGAATTTTAAAATTATATAAGATGAAAAAAGATATTCATCCAAGTGAGTACAGATTAGTAGTGTTTAAAGACATGAGTACGGAAGACACTTTTTTAGGTAAATCAACCGCAAATACTGCAGACAAAATTACTTGGGAAGACGGAAACGAATACCCATTAATTAAATTAGAGATTTCAGATAAATCTCACCCGTATTATACTGGTAAAATGCAATTTGTGGATACTGCAGGTAGAATTGATAAATTCAAAACTAAATACGCGAAATTCAACAAGAAATAAGAATTTTCGTTTAGCAATATTATTAAGCTCCTTTCATACCGAAAGGAGCTTTTTTATTTTATAAATTTGACGAAACTTTAGAAATGAACGTAATACTTTTTGATGGCGAATCTCGCCAAAAATTACTTCCTTTAACTTATACCCGTCCGGTAGGGAACCTAAGAGTTGGTATTTTGACCATTAACGAAAAATGGGAAAAGACGATAAGGTTGGCAAAGAGTGAAATTTAATAACTATGTTATTCTCAGGTATTAAATTAGGAGTTTTGAAGGGTGGAATTTGAATTGCTTTCCATGTTTTTTAATTCGGTAATTAAATAAACCGGGATTGCAACAGTACCAAATAAGACTAAAAAGGCAAGCCAAGCGAGTTCACGTTTCTTTTTCGAAGCGTCCAAAACACACATTATCCAAGGAATCATCATTGTCATGGCACCCACGGTAATCAGCATGAAATCTGTAACATCACTAATAAAGGCTCCCCATATTAAGGTTGTAATAGCAAGTAAATACGTGATAATTATGGTGTTCTTTTTAGAATGAGTCATTTTTTTAAGTTTTGAAAGACAATGTTACGTATAATAATTGGCTAATCAAATTTTATATAATTCATCTTTTAAGGTCTAATGTTAACTCCTAATAATGGATTAATTTTGACATCCTTAGAAAAAATTGGCAATAGCTTATCATCGCAATAAAAAACACACCAATGAACGTAATACTTTTTGATGGCGAATCTCGCCAAAAATTACTTCCTTTAACTTATACCCGTCCGGTAGGGAACCTAAGAGTTGGTATTTTGACCATTAACGAAAAATGGGAAAAGGCATTGAAAGCCCCGGTTTCTTACGCTACCGAAGATTATTTATCGACTAAATTCCCGATGAAAAAAGGGATGGACAACATCCTTATCAACGGAGGTTTATGCCCAGATGGAAGAATAGAACTTGCTATTCAAAATCTGAATCCTGGAGAAAGTCTTAAAAAAGAAGGTAAAACATTAGCGGTTCGGTTGGATCCAGATGAATTGGAAAGTTATCTAAAAGGGAAGGAGTTAAGCTGTTTTGTAGGCAAGGAGTACACCGATGAAATCTTGCTAATAGAACATTCATGGGATATCTTTGCTAAAAACGGAGATGCTTTAGATTTTGATTTTAAGGTGATTACAGATGGAAGAAAGTCCCAGCCATTAAGTGACACCAATACATTAATTGGTGACCAAATTTTTATAGAAGAAGGAGCCACTGTAGAAGGGGCAATAATAAATACCACTTCAGGTCCTGTGTATATCGGTAAAGATGCGGAGGTAATGGAAGGTGCTTTAATTCGTGGCGGTTTGGCACTTTGTGAACATGCAGGGTTAAAAATGGGAGCCAAAATTTATGGACCCACCACCATTGGTCCGCATAGTAAAGCGGGTGGAGAAGTAAGTAATTCAATTATTTATGGGTATTCAAATAAGGGACACGATGGTTTTATTGGGAACACCGTAATTGGTGAATGGTGTAATTTGGGAGCAGATACCAATACCTCAAATTTGAAAAATAACTATGCCAAAGTAAGACTTTGGAGCTATGAAACACAGCGATTTGCAGATACTGGTTTGCAATTTTGTGGGCTAATTATGGGCGATCATTCAAAATGTGGTATCAATACCATGTTTAATACCGGAACCGTAGTTGGGGTAAGCTCTAACATTTATGGCGCAGGATTTCCACGTAATTATATACCTTCATTTGCTTGGGGTGGCGCTGGTGGAATGATGGAATTTAGATATTCTAAAGCTGCTGAGGTAGCTCAAGCCATGATGGCACGAAGAGGATTGGAATTTGACGCGGTGGAAGATGGAATCGTGAAACATGTATTTGAGGCGACTGCCAATTTAAGAAGGAATTTAAAATAATTCGGACATTATTACCGATATTTCGACTGGAATGAATTGATTTTGCTTTGGCATATCTATTGACTTGCAGCAAACGCTTCTAATAGGAATTGTTTTTCCTTTTGAACACTTACTAAAATAAGAAATACATGAATTTAGATATATTAGGATTAGGAGGAGTTATGGATCATGATACAGAGTTTATTCCATTGTTTTCGAAAGATGACGAACAACGAATGAACAACGAGGAAGTACCTGAAATTTTATCTCTTTTGCCGTTACGTAATAATGTTCTTTTTCCAGGCGTGGTAATACCCATTACCGTGGGACGGGATATGTCCATTAAGTTGATTGAGGAGGCGATGCAAAATACCAAAACCATTGGTGTAGTGGCGCAAAAGGATTCAGATACAGAAAACCCAAAAGCGGAAGATTTAAATAAGGTAGGTACTGTTGCGCGTATTATTAAGATGCTGAAAATGCCCGATGGTAGTAAAACCGTAATTATTCAAGGAAAACGAAAGTTTCAAATTGAAGAGGTAGTGGAAACGGAGCCTTACTTTAAGGCAAAAGTTTCTGGAATTGTGGAAGCAGATTTAGTAAAGGGAGATCAACGTTTTGATGCCTTAATTGAATCGGTTTCGGATTTGGCCAATAAAATAATTCACGAATCACCCAATATTCCATCCGAAGCTACGGTTGCCATTAAAAATATTGAAAGTCCTTCATTTTTGGTAAACTTTATCGCCAGTAATTTGGATAGACCGGTAGAGATTAAGCAAGAGCTTTTATCTATTTCTGAATTACATGCGAGGGCAGTCAAATTGTTAGAATTACTTACCGAAGAGTTGCAAATCTTAGAATTGAAGAACGATATTCAGAGTAAGGTAAAAGTCGACATTGATAAGCAGCAAAGAGAATATTTTTTAAACCAACAAATGCGTCAAATTCAAGAAGAATTGGGCGGTAATCCAGTAGATCAAGAATTACAAGAGTTTAAAAAACGGGCTAAAACCAAAAAATTCCCTAAAAAAATTAAAGAGACTTTTAAAAAGGAACTTTCAAAACTAGAACGGTTAAACCCATCTGGAGTAGAGTATTCGGTGCAGGCAAACTACATTGATACCATTTTAGAATTACCTTGGGGAGAGTTTACCGATGACAATTTTGATTTAAAACGGGCTTCCAAAGTATTGGATAAAGACCATTTTGGATTAGAAAAAGTGAAGGAACGTATCTTGGAACATTTAGCGGTGTTGAAGATTAAAAAAGATATGAAAGCACCCATCTTATGTTTGGCAGGCCCTCCGGGAGTTGGAAAAACTTCCTTGGGTAAAAGTATTGCCGAAGCTTTGGGTAGAAATTACGTACGCATGTCCTTAGGTGGTTTACGCGATGAAGCAGAAATTAGAGGTCACCGTAAAACATATATTGGTGCCATGCCAGGTCGGGTAATTCAAAGTCTAAAAAAAGCGGGTTCATCTAATCCTGTTTTTATTTTAGATGAAATTGATAAAGTAGGCAATGGTGCGCATGGTGATCCATCATCTGCTTTATTGGAGGTGCTCGATCCAGAACAAAACAATGCTTTTTACGATAATTTCGTAGAAATGGAATACGATTTATCCAAAGTAATGTTTGTGGCTACAGCCAATAATTTGGGTGCGATTCAACCTGCTTTGCGTGATCGGCTAGAAATAATTGAAGTGAGCGGTTACACGGTTGAAGAGAAAACTCAAATTGCTAAAAAACACTTGATTCCACGTCAATTAAAAGAGCATGGAATTACGAAAGAACAATTTCAAGCACCTAATAATACGATTGTAAAATTAGTAGAAGAATACACGCGTGAGTCAGGGGTTCGTAACTTGGAAAAACGAATTACTAAATTAATTCGCCAAACCGCCAAGCATCTTGCCATGGAGGAGGAATATGATACCGAAGTGAAACCTTCTGATTTAAAGGATATTATTGGGCCGGGTTATGCACGAAACAAATACGAAGGAAATGATATTGCTGGTGTAGTTACCGGTTTAGCTTGGACTTCTGTAGGAGGAGATATTTTGTTTATTGAAACTTCTTTGACTCCAGGAAAAGGGGCGATTACATTAACGGGGCAACTCGGTAGTGTTATGAAAGAATCCGCTACCGTAGCCATGCAATATTTAAAATCTCACGCCAAGGATTTAGGATTAAAACCGGAAGTTTTTGATAAATGGAATGTCCATTTACACGTGCCTGCTGGTGCTACTCCAAAAGATGGTCCCTCTGCAGGTATCACTATTTTTACTGCTTTAGCATCGTTGTTTACTCAACGTAAAGTAATGAACAAAATGGCGATGACAGGGGAGATTACCTTGCGTGGTAAAGTGTTGCCGGTTGGAGGAATTAAAGAAAAGATATTAGCCGCCAAACGTGCCAATATTAAAACCATTATTCTTTGTGAAGATAATCGTCAGGATATTGAAGAAATTGATGACCGTTATACTAAGGGTTTAACATTTCATTTTGTAAAGGAAATGGGACAAGTAATGGAATTGGCTTTGCTAAAATCTAAAGTGAAGAATCCAATTGATATTATGAAAAGTGTGAAGTAAAATTCATTTACAGTATTTAAAAGGCGAGCATTGCTCGCCTTTTTTTTTCTATTAAAATCGGGAATTATTCCAAAAATGATTAGAATAGCCCTTTCAATGTTTCGTTTAGTCGGTTAATCATCTCATCCGTTAAATCTAGATGGGTAACAAAACGCACTTTATTTCCTCCCATACTGGAAACCAAAATACCTTGTTCCTCCAATTTTGAAATTACGTCTGTATCTTTTATGCCATTCACCGGTTCAAAAATTACGATATTCGTTTCAACCGGAATAATATTCTTTACCCAAGCAAGTCCTTTCAGAACTTGTTCGATAGCACTTGCACGTTGATGGTCAATTTCCAGGCGGTCAATATGATGGTCTAAAGCATAAATACCCGCAGCTGCTAGCGAACCAGCCTGACGCATACCGCCACCAAAAGCTTTTCGGTACCTGCGTCCTAGATGAATGTGTTTTGTTGACCCCAATAAAATGGACCCTACAGGCGCACCAAGTCCTTTGGATAAACAAATGGAAATGGTGTCAAAAAGTTTCCCGTATTCCTTTGCAGAATGCTTGTTGGCTACAATGGCATTAAATAAACGTGCTCCATCTAGGTGATAGGCAAGTCCATGTTGTTGGCAGACTTCTTGTATTTGATTTAATTGTTCCAATCCCCAAGTGGTTCCTCCACCTTTATTACAGGTGTTTTCTAGAGATACCAATCTGGAAATAGGTTTGTGAATGTCATCTGGATAAATGTGATTTTCTACCTCTTTGGCTGAAAATTGACCGTAGTCAGAATGGATTAAACTAACCGAACAGCCCGAATTCATACCAATTCCTCCTCCTTCATATTGATATATATGAGAAAAGTAATCGCAAATAATATCTTCACCTGGTTTAGTATGCACCTTTATGGCAATTTGATTACTCATCGTTCCTGAAGGAACAAATAATGCAGCTTCCATTCCAAACATTTTTGCCGCCTTTGCTTCCAATGCATTTATGGTTGGGTCTTCACCAAAAACATCGTCACCTACCGGAGCTGAGGACATTACCTCTTTCATTTCTTGGGTTGGTCGGGTTACCGTATCACTTCTTAAATCAATTATATTGGAAATCATCTTCGTTGTTTTGAGTAAACGAATTTAAGAAAAACCAATACGTGTTTATCTATTTTTAGATAGAATAAAACCCAGATATTTTTGTGATTGATTTACAGATTTTTACAACTATTTTGGACAATAAATTAATAACCTAAAATTTAAGTCATTTACGTTCATTAAAAGCATACTTTTGCCGCTCAAAATTTAGAACATGCAATCAATAAGAAACATCGCAATTATTGCTCACGTTGATCACGGGAAAACTACGTTGATGGATAAAATCATCCATGAATGTAACGCAATGGATCCACGTAAAGAAACAGGAGAATTAATCATGGATTCCAACGACTTGGAACGTGAACGTGGAATTACTATTGTTTCTAAAAACGTATCAGTTAATTACAAAGACGTAAAAATCAACTTGATTGATACTCCTGGTCACGCGGATTTTGGTGGTGAGGTAGAACGTGTATTGAAAATGGCTGATGGTGTTTTACTTTTGGTCGATGCTTTTGAAGGTGCTATGCCTCAAACGCGTTTTGTTTTAGGTAAGGCCTTAGAATTAGGTCTTAAACCAATCGTTGTAGTTAATAAAGTGGATAAAGAAAACTGTACTCCTGATGTAGTTCATGAGCAAGTTTTTGATTTAATGTTCAACTTGGATGCTACCGAAGAACAATTGGATTTTGAAACGCTTTATGGTTCTTCTAAAGTAGGTTGGATGAGTAAAGACCATACCCAACCAACAGATAATATTCGTCCACTTTTGGATACTATTATTGAAGTAATTCCAGAATCTCCTTACAGAGAAGGTACTCCTCAAATGCAAATTACGTCACTTGATTTCTCTGCTTTTGTTGGTCGTATCGCTATCGGTCGTGTTTTTAGAGGTGACTTAGAAATTGGTAAAGATTACACCTTATGTAAACGTAATGGTGAAAAGAAAAAAGTTAGAATTAAAGAGCTTTCCGAATTTGTTGGTTTAGGAAAATTAAAAGTAGATCATATACGTTCTGGTGATATTTGTGCCGTTACAGGTATAGAAGGATTTGAAATTGGTGATACTATTGCCGATTTGAATGAGCCAGAGGAAATGCCTAGAATTTCTATTGATGAGCCTACGATGAGTATGTTGTTTACTATTAACAACTCTCCATTTTTTGGTAAAGAAGGTAAATTTGTTACCTCTCGTCATTTAAGAGATCGTTTGTATAAAGAAACGGAGAAAAACTTAGCGCTTAGAGTTGAGGATACAGATACGGAAGATAAGTTCAACGTTTTCGGACGTGGTGTACTTCATTTATCCGTATTGATTGAAACCATGCGTAGAGAAGGATATGAGCTTCAAGTTGGAAAACCACAAGTAATTATTAAACAAATTGATGGTGTTAAATGTGAGCCTTACGAGGTGATGGTAATTGATGTACCGGAAGAATACGCAAGTAAAGCGATTAACTTGGTAACGCAACGTAAAGGTGATTTAATGATTATGGAGCCAAAAGGTGATTTACAACATCTTGAGTTTTATATTCCTTCAAGAGGTATTATTGGTTTGCGTAACAATATGCTTACTGCTACTGCAGGACAGGCTATTATGACGCACCGTTTCAAAGAGTTTGCACCTTATAAAGGTGAAATCACAGGAAGAAACAAAGGTGCTATTATTTCTATGGAAACTGGTGCTTCAACTGCTTTTGCCTTGAACCGTTTACAAGATAGGGGAATATTCTTTGTTGAACCTACAGAGGTGATTTATAAAGGTCAAGTTATTGGAGAACACTCTCGTGATAATGATTTGGAAATTAACTTGGTAAAAGGTAAGCAATTAACAAACATGCGTAAATCCGGAACGGATGAAGCAACCAAAATTGCACCGAAAATTAATTTCTCTCTAGAGGAATCAATGGAATACATCAAGGATGATGAGTATTTAGAAATTACTCCTCTTAGTTTAAGAATGAGAAAGATTTAATCTGACTCTTAAAAATACCAAAAAAAATCCGAAGTACTTCACGTACTTCGGATTTTTTTTGCGCTCAACTGTGCTATAATCTGCGGTAAACTTTTAGCAATTTATAGCCTTGTGTGGAATCATAAATAATATATAATTGACCAATGCTTTGGTCGCAAGCTAAGAACATCTGAGCGTTTGCTGTTTCCATAGATGGCCAATTTGAAAATTCAAATGGTTTTACCAATTGTGAAGTATGCGGTAGTTTATCGCAACTTTGGGTTGAAAAAATTAATGGTGGAACAAATTTAGCAACTACCAAAGATTGCTCTCCTGAGCAAACAGATTTACCTTCATCTACCCGTAAGGATAAATCCTTTCCAAATAGTAATTTATTGTCTTTTTCACAATTATTGGTAGTGGACCAAATGGATAGCCATTGCACCGCAGGTTCACCTGGTTTTGAATACTCTTGAAGAATATTAACTAATTTCCAATTGGTGTTGGCCAAAAGAGACATGTTATTATGTTCTATTGTTTGGTTGATATCACCATCCGTAGGGAGGTGAATTTTTGGATATTCACCTTTTTCTACTTGGCTTAATTCCCAATTGCTGGTATCATATTTATCAATAAAAATATAATAATCACCTTCTTCAAAAATTTTAGGGCTTTTGTAATGACCTATTAAATCTGAACTCATAGTAGCCAAAACATTATGCCCTGTGAGCCAATCCTGTGGCGTCTTGAAAATTTGGATGCGAGCCTGCACGACTGCTTCCTTATCCTTATTATATACATTTCCTTCAAATGCAAATAAGTCCGCGCGATGACAGGAGGAAGAAAATAGGAGGGGGAGGAACATAAAGATTCCTAAGAACCTTAATTTATGGTGAAACGTATTCATAGTAGTGTATTTAGTGAATACAAACATAGAAATACATGTGCGGAATAGGAGTTCTACAAATTCAAAATGTTCAAATTATGAGTCATCGCTTATTAGTTATCAGTATTTTACATAATGCTTTAACTAAAATGTCAATGAGAAAGAAGGGAAAAGAATTATTAGAAGGGGTTATCTTCTTGAGTATACTTCTAGTACCATTAATCCGGTAGTTGCTTTATACAGAATATACATTTGACCAATACTTTGGTTACAAGATAAAAACATTCGTCCTTCCTTTGCTTTCATTTCCGGCCAATTAGAATATTCAAATTCTTTGACATCTTGAGAAGTGTTAGGTAAATTGGTGCAACTGTTCATTCCAAAAATTATAGGGGGAACAAAATCAGCGATTACGGTTTGTTGGCGTCCCGAACAAATGGATTTTCCCTCGGAAATTAGCATAGTCAAATCCTTATTGAAGGTGATGTAATTATCTCTTTTACAATAACTAACACTAGACCAAATGGATTGCCATTCAATGGCTGTTTCACCTGGTTTGGTGTATTCTCTGTGTACATTAGTTAATACCCAATTGGTGTTAGCCATGAGCGACATGTTATTAAAGTCAACTACATATTGTTTGTTTGCATCCGATGGGATAGAAACTTTAGGATAAATTCCTTGTTCTACCTTTCGTATTTCCCAATTGCTAGAATCCAACTTTTCTACGAAAATGTAATAATCTCCGGATTCAAATATTTTTTCGCTTTCAAAATAGCCAGCCTTATCTGAATTCATGGTAGCAATAACGTTGTGACCGGTCAACCAATCTTCAGGAGATTCGAATATTTGAATAGTAGCTCCAACAACCACTTCGTTGTCTGGATTTACAACAGTACCTGTATAAGCAAATAGCTCTGGCTTTCTATTACAAGAACTAGCTAGTACTGCGATTAAAGCGATGTAGATAACGCTTTTCAATTGATAGTATAGGTGTGCGGAATTCATGTGACAATATTAAGGTGCAACTAAGGAATGTGAAAGAAATTCATCACATTGTTATCAATATCGCCCCATTTATTTTAATTATATGGTCAAAACAGCATTGAATTTTGGCTGTAAATTCCAATTAGGCTAGTTTAAAAAGCTAAAAACAAATGGATTAAGTGTATCATTGAATGATATGGTTCAAAACGTCAGAAATTAAAGTAGGATTAGCCAAAGCGGTTATATTTGAACGATGATTGAGTAGGAGAACCTAAACCTCCGCTTAAATCGTACAAAACTTAAAAGCACGGGCAACTAATTTGAAAAAATATACATCATACTCAAAGAATCTGATTAAAGAATGACGGATGAGGAATTGATACAAGCATGTCTGAAGAATGATGGCCGTGCCCAAAAGACTTTATTCGATACATTCTCTCCCAAAATGATGGGGGTGTGTTTGAGATATGCCAAAGATAAAGAGGAAGCTGATGACATGCTTCAAGTTGGATTCATAAAGGTCTTTCAAAAATTGAGCTCCTATAGTGGAACAGGTTCTCTGGGAGGTTGGATACATCGCACCGTGGTGAATACGTGTCTAGATTTAATTCGCAAGAATAGTAAGTTTAGATTTAATGTGGAGATTGAAAATGTGGATTATCTGGTGCATCAAGAGGAGTCGGCTTCATCAGGCATTCGGACCAAAGAATTGCTTTCATTAGTGCAACAATTGCCAGAAGGTTATCGAGTTGTGTTTAACATGTTTGCCATTGAAGGGTATGGACATAAAGAAATTGCTAAAACGTTAGGCATTTCGGAAAACACATCCAAATCTCAATATAGAAAGGCACGTTTATGGTTGCAAAAAGCAATTATTGAATTGGATGAAATAAAAAATTAGAATAATTAATTAAAGTGAGTAATAAGGATAATATAAAGGATTTATTTAGCGAAAAGTTTCAAAATTTTGAAGCTGAAGTGGATGCTAATGCCTGGAGTAAAATTCAACAAGGAATTCAGGTTTTACCTAATCCACCGGTTGCAAGTCATTCTATTTGGAGTGCCACCACAATTGGAATAGCGGTATTATCTGGATTGGTAATCGCAGTGGCCGGAACAATGTGGTTGAAATCGGGTGCTACGGAGGCGGTGAATAATACACCGGTTGTTATTGAAAATATAGCTAAGCCTACTTCTGCTGCAGAGGAAGAAAGCCAAATTAATGAAACAGAGGAAAAAGCGACTTTGGAAGTAAGTAAAGTATCGGAACCGGAAATTAAGATTGAACAGGAAGTTTCGGAACCTTTGACTACGATTGAAAAAACCGTAAAAACAGAGGATGAAATTGTAGAAGCTTCAGAAGAAGTACTAGAAACTTCAATAATTCAAAATACAAGCAATGGCAGTGTATCTGCGAATGCTAAGGATGTGACAAACGTTATTTCTAAAGCTCCAGAAACCATTATTATTAAAGACCAATCTAAAGTGGTGGCCTCACCTATGGGTGGAAATGCACCATTAACGGTTTCATTTACCTCCATGGCTGAAGTATCGCAAATTAAATGGAAATTTGATGATGGAACAGAATCGGATGAACTTGCTCCGGTACACGTTTACGAGGAACCTGGTGTGTATTTTGTAACGATGTTGGCCGAATTAACGGATGGTACTGTAACCATGGATAAAGCGGTGGTAGAAGTGAAGGAAACGCCAGTGGTCGTAGATGATAATGTGCAACCTTCAGAAATTTTTGTTCCTAATGTGTTTACTCCAAATGGAGATGGAGAAAATGATGCTTTGATTATTAAAGTGAAAGAAGTGGAATCATTTACTATTTCTATTTACTCGGTTAATGGGAAACTTGTTTTTACCAGTGAGGACCCTTCTAATAATTGGAGTGGAGTGGATTTATCTGGTAATAAACTCGAAGACGGGGTGTTCTACTACCTAGTAAATGCCATAGGGTTGGATGGAAAGGTATATGCCCCAAAAGGATATATATCGCTGAGAACTAAGAATTAATAATGAGAATATAATCCGTGAGAAAGATTATAGGGTTTACGAAAAGCCTCTGAATACAAGTTATTCAGAGGCTTTTTTTGTTTTGTGATTTTGGTAGATAGCGAATTTACCATCAGAGTAATTCTTTCTCCATAAGCGCTAAATAAGGCTAGACTTGGTTTAAATAATAGCGTGGATTTAGCATATATGCAATTGAATGATTGCTTGCCACTGGATGGTGCGGGCGGGTGATTTAGGTGCGTATTGGTTTGAATAATTCAAGTTGGGAATAGTAAACAACCGGATGCATTAATAAGTGGTATAAATGCGATGTTAGCGTATAAAAAAAGTCCTTGAGAAATCATTCTCAAGGACTTTTGTATAAATTATAAAACGAGCTAAACTCGAAATAATCGAATTAAAGCTTAAAGTTAGTATCAGATATTTTACCACCTAATACTGCTTTTTCTACTTTCATTTCCATTACTTGACCACCATTTTCTTCCACAATTGTAAATGGAACCAAAACCCCATCCACATCCGTGTAATCTTTTAATGATGAAGTCGAAGTCATTGGTCCTTGCGGAGTGTCTTTAGTTTCTACTTCAGCCACTTTTAGTCCTGTTTTCACATCGTAGAAATAGTATTTGTCTGTACCTACTTTCATTTTGTAAGCCATCACACCGTTCATTTCTTCAATATCAATTAGCGTTAAAGAATCGGCAACTAAAGAAAGTTCTTCAAAAACAACGTTACCTTCTAAGTAAGTGTTAATTTCATCAGCAGATAAATCTTTTGCGCCCATCATTCCAGACATTTTTCCTTTGGTACCATTAATTGTCACACTTTGAAATACCATTTCACCAGATTTAACGGTTAATGCCATTTTTGTGTCCCCTTTGGTCATAGAATGAATTTCCAATGGTCTACCTTGAATACTGCTACTCATGGTAAGGTCTTTAGAATTAATTGACTTTAATTTTGCTCTGTCGCCAATTGCGTTCAAATACGTGTCTACTACTTGTTGAGGAGTAACTCCTTCAGGAATTGCTTGTACATCAGCAACTGGATTTCCAAAAGCATCATAATAATTAACTTTTCCGTTAGCGCTAAAAACTTTTAGTTTAGAAGCCACTTCAGCCTTATTACCTACAACCACAATATGAGCGTTGCCTGGTTTTAAATATTTTTTAGCCACGCGCATTACATCTTCTGCAGATACGGCTTGTAATTTTTCTAAATATGTAGCGTAATAATCAGCAGGTAAGTTAAAACGAGCCGTTCCTAGCGCAAATCTAGCAACGGTTTGTGGTCTTTCTAACGAACGAGCAAAACGACCATTCAAATAGTTTTTTACGTTTTGTAATTCTTCGGCACCCACCGTTTCCTTAGTTAAACGGTCCATTTCAAACAGAAATTGAACAATTGCGCTATCCGTAACTTCATTTCTTACTTCGGCTCCAGCATAAAAACTTCCTACTAACAAATCTGGAGAAAGGCTTGAATATGCTCCGTAGGTGTAAGCTTTATCTTCTCTAATGTTTTGAATTAAACGAGCCATAAACCCACTGTTACCAAGAATTGCATTCATAACACTTGATGCAATAACATCATCGCTACCTTGTTTTAAATCTACTGGATAAACAATGCTTACGGTAGATTGTACCGCACCTGGTTTGTTAACGAAATCAACCTCCGTAGTGGCAGGAGCAGTAGGAACATCGTAGGTAAATGTAGGAACATCACCTTTAGCCCAAGAACCAAAATATTTCTCTACCATAGGTTGCGCTTCTTTTTTAGAGATATCGCCAACAATAATTAAGTATGAAACGTTTGGTTTGAAATAAGTGTTGTAAAAAGCTTTACACATATCAGCAGTAACTGTTTCTACTGATTCACTTGTTTCAATTTCTCCGTATGGATGCTTTTTACCATATTTCATTACCGCACTTACGTTTTGTGACATAGCACCTGGATCTGATGCATTAGCCATTAAACCTGAAAGTGTTTGTTTCTTAAGCTTGTTTAATTCTTCTTCTGGAAAAGAAGGATGTAAAATAACGTCACTCATCAAAGCTAGCGTAGTTTCTTTATGCTTACTTAATGAGGATGCAAATGCACCAAAAGAAGAGGTAGAGATGTTAGCTCCAATAAAATCGGATGCTTCATCAAATTCTGCTTTGGTTTTAGTACTGGTACCTGTCATTAATAAGCTACCCATTAAAGATTGCATGCCTACGTTTTCTCCTTCGGAAACAACACCGCGGTTGATATATAGTTGCCAAGATACACGTGGAGTTTTATCGTTTTCCACCAAGAATACTTGCAATCCGTTGGCTAAAGTGAAGGTTTCGTAGTCTCCTAATTGAATTTTGGGAGCTGGTCCTGCAGCAGGAGCTTTGGTTCGGTCTATTTGCGCCATGGTAACGGTAGTCATCAATAGCGAAAACATAAATAATATTAACTTTTTCATTTTTGTTTCTTTTAAAATTTTCAAATCGATGATTTATTGTTTCGGTAAATAGTACAAAACAACACTATTTTCAACCGTTAAATATTTCTTTGCCACGTTCATAATATCCTCACGTGTAACAGCTCTATATTTTTTTATCTCCGTATTGATAAGTTTAGTACTTCCGTAATACATATAGTATTGGGCTAAGTTTTCAGCAATTCCTGCTTGAGAAGAATAACCACTAACGACATCGTTTTCAACTTGATTTTGTAATTTTTGAAACTCTTGTTCAGAAATCAATTCTGTTTGCAAACGTTTAACCTCTTCATTTATGGAAGTTTCAACTTCCAATGGTTCAACTCCTGAATTAGTTACAGAAAATGCAATGAAAATTCCTGGATCCTCTAACGGGAACGGAAAAGCACCAACGTATACCGCTTTTTGTTCTTCTTCTACAATTCTTTTATGTAATCTAGAACTTGAACCTTGCGATAAAATGTTACTTACCATATCCATAGCGTAACCATCATCCGTACCTAGGGCAGGTGAGTGGTAAGCCATCATAACAGCAGGTAATTGAATATTGTCATAAATGGTGTCTCTAACTTGGGCGGTTTTAATAGGCTCCACAATTGTAGGTCTCACAATATCTGCTCCTTTTGGAATTTCTTCAAAATATGCCGCAATTAATTTTTTGGTTTCCTTAATAGAAAGGTCTCCTGCGATAGATAAACACGCATTATTTGGTACGTAAAAGGTTTTGTAAAAATTCACGTAATCCGATTCTTGTGCAGCATCTAAATCAGCCATGGAACCAATTGGAGTCCATTTGTATGGATGCTCTTTAAAGGCGTGACTCATAATTTCTGCTTGAAACGAACCATAAGGTTGGTTATCCACACGTTGTCTTTTTTCTTCTTTTACCACTTCTCTTTGTGTTGCAATTCCGGTAGAATCCACATTTGCATGCATCATTCTTTCAGATTCTAACCATAAACCCAATTCAAGTTGATTGGATGGTAAAAGGTCGTAATAAAAGGTGCGATCTTGAGAAGTGTTTGCGTTTAATGCGCCCCCTGCTTTTTCCACATAGTTTGAATATTCGCCTCTTGGAATATTGTCAGAACCTTCAAACATTAAATGTTCAAAAAAGTGGGCAAACCCAGTTCTAGATGGGTCTTCGTTTTTAGACCCTACATGATACATTACCGATACGGCAACAATTGGGGTAGAGTGGTCTTCGTGGAGAATTACGTGTAACCCATTAGGTAAATCGTATTCTACGTATTTGATTTTTGTTTGTGCTTTGGTTGAACTAATCCCAGCCATGAGTAGGGTTAATCCAATAAGTAATTTTTTCATGATTACGTTTTTATAAATTTTGCCCCAAATGTAAGCTTTTTCCTAAGTAATTCTACTAATATTACACCAATGGTATTTTACCATATTTATTGGTCAATAGACTCGTTTTTAGATTTTTTTTTGGGGATAGGTTAACTATGAATTTTAGCGCTTATTTCTTTAGGATACGAAGGATGTTGTTGGAATGGGAAATCAGATACAATAAAAAATCAAATAAGTATGGTTTGGAATAAAAGTCAGTTTTTTGATACGCCTAAGTTTAGTATTGAGCAGAATCAAAAAATGCCCATTTAAAACAAAATTCAAATGGGCATTTTCTTATAATTAAAGTAACTATTAATACAATTCCGGAAATTTAGCGGGATTGGTTTCTAACATTATTCCGTACACTTTTTCTACAATATCTTCAATAGATGGTTTGGAGAAATAATCACCATCTGTTCCATACGGAGGACGGTGTTCGTGCGCTGTTAATGTTTGTGGTTTAGAATCAAGATATTTATACGCGTTTTGAACTTCCAATATTTGGTGTAAAATGAAGGATGATCCACCTCCAGGTACATCTTCGTCAATAATTAATACGCGACTCGTTTTTTTAATGGACTCTAAAATATCATGTTCCAAATCAAATGGTAGCATGGTTTGAATATCGATTACCTCTACAGAAATACCTAATTCTAATAATTGCTTGGCAGCTTCTTCTACCAATCTAACCATAGATCCGTAGGTTATCAAGGTCATGTCGGTACCTTGTTTAAGGACTTCCACTTTACCCAATGGAATTGTAAATTCGCCTAAGTTGGCTGGTTTTTTTTCTTTTAATCGGTATCCATTTAAAGATTCTATCACAATAGCTGGATCATCACCGGCCAATAAAGTATTGTAAAAACCAGCAGCTTGAGTCATGTTTCTAGGAATACATACATGCACCCCTCTTACTGCATTTACAATGGTGCCAAGTGGTGAGCCTGAATGCCAAATACCTTCCAATCGATGACCACGGGTTCTGACAATTAGAGGCGCTTTTTGTTTACCTCCGGAGCGGTACTGAACTGTTGCTAAATCATCAGAAATAACTTGAATGGCGTACATGATATAATCTAGGTACTGAATTTCAGCGATAGGTCTTAGACCACGCATTGCCATACCAATTCCCTGACCAATAATGGTGGTTTCACGAATTCCGGTATCAGATACTCTAATTTCGCCATATTTTTCTTGAAGGCCTTCTAAACCTTGGTTTACCCCTCCAATTTTACCAGCATCTTCTCCAAAAATCAAGACTTCAGGTCGATTACCTAAAATGTAATCGAAATTATCGCGTAAAATTTCACGTCCATCAACCATTTTCGAATCGGCAGTAACATCCGCAGCTACCGGAGTAACTTTTAATGGGGAATTTTTAGATTCAGAGAAAGTATAAGTATGAAAGGCGTTATCCATTTTAACACTATGTTCTTTGTACCAGCTTAATAGTTGGTTTCTAGTGTCGGTTGGTTCATTAACTGTAAGACGGATAACACGTCTAACGGCTTGCGTAACTTCTTTTTGTAAAGCTTCATCCTCGTTTTCAAGTTCGGCTATAACTTTATCAATAAAAACCTTTTTACTGCTTTGAGCAGATAGAGTTTTAAGTAAGGCCAAAATAAAACCTTTGCTTTCTAGAATTGGATTGAAAAAAGCTGACCATGCAGCAGTTTTAGCTTTTCTTACAGATGTTTTGGCTTCTTTTTCAATCGCATCTAATTCTTCTAACGTGGCAATGTCTTTAGAAATGATCCATTCTTTAAATTTTGCAATTCCATCAAAATCTTTTTCCCATTGCAAACGGTCGGTATTTTTGTAACGTTCGTGCGAACCAGAAGTGGAGTGGCCTTGCGGTTGGGTAACTTCTTCCACATGTACTAATACAGGGGTATGATTTTTACGGGCTGTTTCAACCGCTTTTTCGTAGGTTAAACAAAGATGCGCGTAATCCCATCCTTTGGTTCTGAAAATTTCAAATCCGTTAGTACCTGCTTCTTTTTGAAATCCTTTTAAGGCTTCCGAAATGCTTGCTTTAGTAGTTTGAAATTTTTTCTGAACGGATATTCCGTAGCCATCATCCCAAACCGACATAACCATAGGTACTTCTAATACCGCTGCGGCATTCATGGTTTCCCAAAATGGACCTTCTGAAGTAGAGGCATCTCCAATGGAACCAAAAGCAACTTCGTTTCCTTTAATTGAAAAATTTTCAAATTGAAGTGTTTGAAGTAACTCGTTGTTTCTATAAATTTTTGAGGCTAAGCTTAATCCGAGCAAACGTGGCATTTGACCGGCAGTTGGTGAGATATCGGCTGATGAATTTTTTTGATTCATCAAATTTTTCCATTCTCCGTTTTCATCTAAGCTATGGGTACCGAAGTGACAATTCATTTGACGACCCGAAGAGTTAGGATCTGCTTTTGGGTCTGGATTTGCGTACAACTGACTAAAAAACTCTTCCAATGATAATAGTCCAGCGGCCATCATCCATGTTTGATCACGATAATAACCTGAGCGGAAATCTCCGTTTTGAAATTGTTTAGCTAATGCTATTTGAGGCATTTCTTTTCCATCTCCAAAAATTCCGAATTTGGCTTTGCCCGTTAAAACTTCTCTACGACCTAAAAGACTTGCTTGACGACTTTCATTAGCGATTCTAAAATCATTTAATATTTCGTTCTTTAACTCATTTTGAGTCATAACATCTACTTCTGCTGGTGCCTCTTTTACCTCTGCCATATTTGCTAATTTTATAGGTTTTTGTCGAGTTGCAAAAGTAAGCCTTTCTTGCCTAACAGTAAGACGTTGGGAATGATTGATTAGCTTGTTTTTAGGAACGATTTTTTGTCACCAAAAAGTGATTTTTTTTCGGATGACTTTGGTTTGCTAAAAAGGGGATAAAAAGTAAAAAAAGAGCTGACTCCATAAATGAATCAGCTCTTTTTGGTTTAGGAATAATAAATTGCTTGTATTTATTTAATCGTAATTGAATGTTCTTCATCTCCAGTGGTTACCGTTAGTTTTACTGGGTTGTTTTCCACTTCGATGGTGTTGATATATTGCTCCATTCCGTTACGTGACATGATTTGATTAGAAACTAAACCAGAGTCGGTCATGGTCCAATACATTTCAACCATATTTTGGTCGTATGTGTTGGTATAATTCTTTACATCGTCTAGCAGGTATTTGAAACTTTTTGGAATGAAAATGGTTTTTCCGATTGGAAGGTACAATATCAATTTTGCTTCCTGGTTTCGCCATTTATCGCCTTTGTTTACATTTATGTAAGGATCCAGCTTTATCACATTTGAATCCAGTTTCCAATTAAACTCAAAGGTACTGGCCCTAACTTCTGCTAAATCGTGTGATCTTCCTCTAGCCGATTTAATGATTTCGATTTCTGGATAGGTTGTTTTTGACATCAACACATCCACGCCAACACCATTGGTAGTTAGATTCCCGTTTTTGGGTTCAAAAAAATCGTTATCTGGATGAGATTTATGACTTCTGGAGATTAATTTTTTAGTATCCAAAACGTCAAAATATAACGTGTCACTTTCTATTGGGAGTGTGCTCATTTCAGAAATAGTGGACTCTTTAGAAAAATCAAGACCGGTGCTTATTCCTCCAATGGTAGAAAAAATGAGACCTATTACCCAAACTACTGCTAAAACTAGCCCTGTATATTTGGGCATCTTTATGTTAAACAGAAGGATAAATCCAGCCAAAACTAGCGCCAATAAAGGAATGCCTATAATGATCGCTCCACCAACAATGGACAACCAGAAATCTGAGCCGCTGGCAAAAATTAAATTGGTAAAGTCTAGTGTATTAACAAAGAGAACATTAAACGGGATGTAGGCCCCGAAAAACAAACCTAAAATTAGAAGGATACCACCCACTATAAAGATTACTCCTAGAATTTTTCCAATGGCTTTAAACGCAAATTTAAGGATGCTTAATGCAAAATCGCCAACACGTTTGGCACCGGATTGAAAATTATCCGCATGCTGTCTAACGTTATTTCCGTCTAAATTGTTGAGCTTTTTTTTTACATTTTCAATTTCCTCCTCAACGGTTTTTCCAATGTTTTCAAAAGTTACCGGTTCCCCTTTCATCGCTAATTTTTCGGATGGGGTATGGGCTTCTGGCATAATAATCCACAGAATTAGATAGAATAGAAACCCGGTTCCGGCAAAAAGTACCGATAGCACAAATCCTAATCTAATCCAAATAGGATCTATTCCGAAGTAATATCCTACTCCTGAACAAACACCGCCAACCATATTGGAATCGGTATCCCTAAATAATCTACGTTTAGAGCTAGAATAATTATATGTGTTTTGCTGATGGTTTGACGAACTTTTAGTTTGCGGTTCATCGTCCAAATCATCGGTAATATAATCTTCGGGTTGCCCCATAATAGCTATGATAGCATTGATATCTACCGAATTAATGACCTCTTTACCACCGTGCATTTTTTCTTGAAGCATTTCTGCAATGCGTGATTCAATATCGGTCATAATTTCATCTCGACCTTCGGATTGGTCAAAGTAGCCTTTAATGGTGTCTAAGTAACTTTTCAGCACCACAAATGCATCATCGTCTATATTGAATACGAGTCCGCCTAGATTTATTGTTAATGTCTTTTTCATCTGTTATAGAATTGTCACGTTATTTACTTTGTTTTTGAGCAGATTTGACCGCTTTTTCTAGTGCGTTCCAAGTGGCAGAAAGCTCACTGGTAAAAGTCTCTCCAATGGGAGTTAAACTATAGTATTTACGCGGTGGACCTGAGGTTGACTCTTCCCACCGATAGGTGAGAATCCCTGCGTTTTTAAGTCGCGTTAATAGGGGATATAGTGTTCCTTCTACAACAATCAACTTAGATTCTTTTAGCTTGGCTATTATTTCCGAAGGATACAATTCATTGTCTTTGATTAACAATAAAATGCAGTACTCTAAAACTCCTTTACGCATTTGAGCCTTTGTGTTTTCTATTTTCATGCGATTGGCTTTTTATATGTTGTTCATGTATGTAATTCTTATGTTAAATGAAGTTGAAAAACAATTTCAAAAATTGCGGTGAATTTTCAACTCCAGTTCGTATTAAATTTACTTCTTCTCCATTGGGAGTGACTTTAATCAATTTACGCATTTGGGTTTTTAAATGAGTTGTAAATTCAGCTTGATCCTTTGCTTTTACGTAAATAACTCGCTGGTGCGAATTGGTTTCAAAAACTTGAAACCCTTCTTTTTCCAATTCCGTTAAATGTGTGGAAGTGATGGAATCGGTAAAGTGACAAATAAAGTATTCAGTTACTTTTTTGGGGCCACTGGCCGCCACCGAAATGGAAAGAAGTGTGATACTTACAAGGAGAGTGAATATTGTTTTCATAATGAATGTGTTTCTATTTTTTACGTTTCCAAAACATATAGTAATGTGTTATAACTATTATTTGGTTATGCAAATATATATCTAAAGGAAGGTACTATGCAAAACATAGTACTAAATGTTTTCAATTTTGTGACCATTGGTTCTTTTGAATGGATGAGTGGTAGGGAGGGTGCTATGCCAATAGCGATTCAGTAGTATCTTGTATAATAAGGTGTTGTGTTATGTTTTTCGTATAGAAAGGAAATTAATGGACATAAAAAAAGCAGCGATAGTCGCTGCTAGTGGTCATTGTATTTTTTATATAATCAGATGAAATTAAAAAATAAATTTAGTAAATCCGGGGCTTTCTCGGTTTCCAATATCTGAGTTCTGTTGCCATATTCATCAACCATAATAAGTTCTTTCATCTTGTTTTTAAGTTGCGGTGAAAAAATTGCTTTACTCATTTTTGCAGTTACAAATATGACATGTGACGAGCTACTTTTTTCAATTACATGAAATCCTTGGGTTTTCAATTGACTTAATTCGATGGTAGTAATAGTGTCGCTAAAATTGCAAATAAAATATTTAGCGTTTCCGTTGGGGCCGGCATAACTACTTAAACCTATGGCTATGATACTAATGAGGAGAGCGAAAGAAGTTTTCATATGTATATATTTTAGTTTAGATAGGCGGTGTCGAAATTACGGCAAATAAACTAACCGTTAAAATTTTTATCTTTCCTTAACAATTTTTAAAGAATCGGAATTTTCATGGTTTTATTGCCAATAGATTTTATTCATTTGCAGGATGCGTATTCTCCTGATAGATAATTATGATTCGTTTACCTACAACCTGGTGCATATTGTTGAACCATTGGTAGATGAATTGATAATATGTCGTAATGACGAGGTTAATCTAACGGACGTTGCATCGTTTGATAAAATAATTTTTTCACCTGGTCCAGCGTTGCCAAAAGAAGCGGGTAAGATGATGGGAATAATCAATTCCTATAATCAAACCAAACCCATGCTAGGAGTTTGTTTAGGGTTTCAGGCAATCATAGAATTTTTTGGTGGGGAATTGATAAACTTTTCACCAGTAAGACACGGGGAGGTACGGAATATTAAGATAGATGCAAACAGTAGTTTATTTAAGGACCTCCACAAAAATCAAAGCGTGGGTTTGTATCATTCATGGGGAATTATGGAAGGCAAATTGCCCTCCCAATTACAAAGTATTGCACGCGATGAAGAAGGAGTCTCCATGGCTTTTAAACATAAGTCGCTCCCTTTATTTGGGGTTCAATTTCATCCCGAATCGGTAATGACTCCAAATGGAAATAAAATAATAGAAAATTGGATTAATAGTTAAGTAATGGAAATTATCACTGAGTTTTTTGAAAAAGAGTTTTATTACAACACGGTTGGCGATTGGGCAATTAGCTTGGGGCTAATCTTTGGTGCAATACTTATTGCTCGAATGTTCTATTGGTTTTTAAATAAGGTAGCTGAAAATTTCGCGAAAAAGACGAGCTCCAATTTGGACGACATTTTATTGGCGGCTAGTAAAGAACCCTCGGTATTTATTGTGGCCATTTTGGCAAGTTGGTATGGATTAAAGCGACTTGTATTTTCGACCGAAATTGACGTTATGATTGGTTCGGTGTATTATTTCTTGGTAACCATTGGATTTACGTGGTTATTAGTGAGGTTAATCGATGCGTTTATTGAAAAGTATTTACTTCCCTTAGCACAAGAAACGGAGAGTGATTTTGATGATCAACTATTGCCGATTGTACAAAAAGGGGCACGATCCATATTGTGGGTCTTAGGTATTATTGTAGCGTTAAATAACGCAGGGTATAATGTAAGTGCCATTATTGCAGGAATGGGTATTGGTGGTTTAGCTTTTGCTATGGCTGCCAAAGATTCTATTGCTAACTTTTTTGGTGGCTTTACTATTTTTACTGACAAACCCTTTAAAATTAACGACAGGATTAAGATTGCTGGTTTTGATGGAACCGTAGTTGAAATTGGGATTCGGAGTACCCGGTTAAAAACCTTGGAGGGAAGAATTGTTACCATTCCCAATTCAAAATTTATTGACGGGTTGGTGGAAAATGTATCCATCGAACCATCTCGAAAAGTGGTGATGAAAATTGGATTAACTTATGATACCGCACCTGCACAATTAGAACTGGCTATGGATATGTTGACCGAAATCCAAAAATCAATGCCAAGTCTAGAACCTGAATTTAATGTGGCTTTTACTGATTTTGGAGATTTTTCATTAGGAATTACCTTTATTTACTACATCAAAAAAGGCTCAGACAATTTCATGGTTCAATCCGAAATGAATTTAAATATTCTTCGAAAATTTAATGCAGCCAAAATTGAAATGGCATTTCCTACGCAAACCATTTATACAAAAAAAGAGGACTAACTATATTTTAGTTACCAGCTTTAGGAAGAATAGTATACTCAAAAGTTACTCGGTCATCATACCCAAGAGGGTAGGCATGGTGCTTTTGAAGTCCTTTAATTCCTACATGGAAAGAGATGTCCTTGCCCACATCGCTTTGCTGAATTTCATATTGAATCACATTACCCGTTTGCCATTTTTTACCAAACAACCGGTATTCTAAATCTTCATCTGTAGGGTGGGAAGCGAGAATATTAAATTCTAAAATGTCACCAACGGAAAGAGAAAGTTGAGTTTTTAGTTTTTTCGGATTTCCCATGGTCCATAGGTTGGCAAAATTATCTTTAACCGAATCGATGGTAGGAAACCCTTCTTTACCCACTTCCTTCCAAGTTCGGTATACGGAAATATTATTGCGAATAGTGCCGGTTACTCCTAAAATAAAGTGTTTTTCGAAACTCAATAATGGTCGATTAAACGCATCTGGATTTTGAAATTTTTGCAAAGTGCGTAAATAGGCCTTAATGTTTTCAAAGTCTCCAAAGGCAACTTCAAATTGATTATTCCAATGCGTACTAATTATGGTGATAATATCAATGAAATTACAGTAGTTCAGCAATCTACCTTCGGTAGTTAATGGGTTAAACTCCTGCTCATATTGCAATCTAATTTGGTTCAGCTCTTTTAATCGCTCTTCACTTAGGCCGCTTTCTGTCATCCAATTTTTGCCCCAACTGTCGGAAATTATCATAGAAATAAAGTCTTTCATGATCATATCCGTATCCAATAATGATTGTCTTATATCCATCCTTTATATGTTAACTCGTCACTTTACAAACATAGTTATAAATTTGTGAGGTAGTAAAAATCGGCTTTTGGAAATAATATACTTTCCCAAGGCGTAAAAAACAGAGATATGAAATCATATATTGGGTGTTTGCTTTTTTTAATTCCGGTACTAAGTAATGCGCAATGCCTTACTGGTGATTGTGAAAACGGATATGGAAAATATTCATGTGATTGTGGATACGTGTATGAAGGTGAGTTTTTGAACGGGCAGAAGGTAAATGGTACTTTAACCAAAAAAGATTTGGTTTATACCGGAACTTTTGAGGATGATCTAGCTTCCGGATATGGCGTTATGAAATACAAAGATGGTTCTTGGTTTGAAGGAACCTTCAAAGCCAATGCACCTCATGGTTATGGAACATATAATTTCAAAAAGGGGCAATTGTATAAAGGTGAAATTTTTGAAGGTTCATTTGCCGGACTTGGTGTTCTTATTTACAAGGATGAAGATGGACGAATTGTGGAAACGCAGATAGGACATTTTGACGAAGACCAGTTGAATGGAATGGGGGCCTCCATCAGTTATAACGGGGATATTTATTTTGGAGAATTCAGTAATGGTGATTACATGGGATTTGGAGCCTATATTTTTGCAGAAACAGAGACTGCAGAAGCAGGAGAATTTCATAAAAAGAAATTGCATACCGATGTATTGCTCCAGGACTATCCAGAACGCGGTAGTTTTGGCGTAAAAGGATATTCGGTAGATAGTTTAAGTTTTGATTTAGTAGGGAATGTGTACGGAACGAATATGCTGATTACCGTTTCTAATTCTGCCAACCAGTCTTTATACATCTACTATGACAATGCTAAAAAAGAGTTTTTTATGTCCACATTTAACCATGAAACAAAAGGTCAGTTGGTTGATTTAGAGGGACGTATTTACGAAGCCATAATTGAGATGGGTGATAGTATCACCATCCAAAAAGTAACTCAATTATATACAAAAGGGAAATGACAACAACTAAAAAAGTCTTAGGGATGATTCTGATAGGAATCATCTATTTTGTTTTTGATACTTTGTTACAGGCCGGTTACTTTAAAACCATTGAGAATACTACAGGACAAACAGCGCTGAAGGTGTACACTCAAATGACTGGTACCGAGGATTTGGAATGGGATAGACCGCAAAACAAATTGTATATATCAGCTACCGATAGGAGAAGTTATAATCTGGGTGAACCCAATAGTCAAGATGGGGTTTATCTATTGCCAACGGATAAAAAAGGTGCAACACCTGTAAAAATGAGGACAGATTTTGAGGGCGATTTTCATCCCCATGGAATGTCTCTATTTTATAGTGATTCCCTTCCGTACTTATATGTGGTCAATCATACTTTTGAAAGAAGCTCGGTGGAGTTGTTTAAAATTGAGAATGAATTTTTGAGCCATTTACAGACTTTTACAGGAGTCTTATTATCTAGCCCAAATGATGTAGTGGGAGATGAAATCGGAAAATTTTATGTGACTAATGATCATGGAAATACCAGTGCTTATGGCCGGGCAGTAGAAGATTATTTGCGCATGCCATATTCGTTTGTTTTGTATTATGATGGTGTGGAATTTAAAAAAGCACATGAAGGAATGGTGTATGCCAATGGCGTTCAACTTTCAAATGACGGCACTCAATTGTATGCTTCTCACACCACTGGACATGAAATATTTATTCTGGATCGGAAAAAGAATACGGGGGCACTTACGCTAAAGAAAACCATTGATTTAGGAACAGGGTTAGACAATATTGACGTGGATGAAAACAATGTGATTTGGGTGGCCGCTCACGCAAAAATCTTTGACTTTTTGGGTCATTCAAAGGATTCTGCCGTAAAATCGCCATCGCAATTTTTTAGAATTAACGAACAAAATGGGAAATTTAACGTAACCAAAGTGTACGAAAACGATGGGAATCAAATTTCAGGTTCTAGCGTGGTAGTGGTAAAAAATGATACCGCTTTTGTGGGGTGTGTTTTTGACCCAATGCTATTAGAATTGAAATTAGACTAAAACTTGATTTTATATCCTGCCGTTAATTCTATCCAATCGGCTTGTCCAAAATTTACCGCACGTAACGAAGCACCTAGGTAAAAGCCTTTATAGATGTTATATCGGGTACCAATTCGTTGGTAAAAGAAGGGAGTAGGGTCGTGTGTAGTGCGGTAAAAATAAAATCCGGGTTGCAGTACAAGCGAGAGTTTACCAATGCTTAATTCATAAGAAAGAATCAGAGCTAATTTGGCTTTTTCGGAAAAAGAAGGAGGGAACGAGGAATTGGTGTCTCCCACCACCAAACCGTGCGCATTGTCGGATGGGTCCATTGTGAAATCTACACCAGCGCCAATTTTTGAACGTCTAGAAATTTGACGTTGGTACACTAAAGCGAAATTGTAAATAGTAAACGACATGTCACCGAATCGAGCTTTGTTAGTAGAATCAGAGGCAGAAACATCAATTTGTTTGGTGCCAATGGCATAACTTAACGATAATTCATTGGAAGGTGAGAATTTGGCTAATTCATGCGGTTGTAAAATTGGCTTTTCCGGATTTAACTGATAGGTAAATGCTAACCTTGGGTCGAATAAATTGATACCAAAATTTGGCATTTTTAACGCTCCATTACTTCCATGACTAAAACCTAGACTAGCTTCCATACCTAGCCTTTTAGTAAGGTTATGTTGGTAAATGATACCTAAATGAGCATAAAGGGAAGAAGTGGAGCCCAATAAAACATTGTACGGATTGGTTTCCATGTTTTGCGGATTCCAGCCAAGGGCCACACCAAAATGAAATCCCCAATCTAATTGCGCATTTTTCCACCGATGAATTGGACCTTCAAAAAGCGCGTAAGTAGCCACGGGACTTCCTATTTCATCCGTTTGCGGAAACCAAAGGTATTGGATACCAAACCCGAATTTTGGAAAATGGTATAGTTGGTGCCAGTCTCGTTTTCCATTGGTTTGAAAAAGAATTTCGGCCGATATATTTTGCCCTTGAGTAATGGGTTGCCCAGCCTTGTTTTTAGTCCTTAAAAAGTCGTTGGTGGCCATTACCCGCATGTTACCGTAACTAACTCTAAAAAATAGGTGACTGTCGAAATTTGGGGTTACATCCTGCTTTTGTTGCGAATGTGCCGGATTAACCACAGAAACGAGCAATAGGAATGAAAAAAATAATGACTTGTACATTTGGTAAAATAGTTGTGTCAAAAATAATTTTCTATCGCAATAATTCATGGATGAATTTTAATATTTTTATTTCCATTTTTAACCGAAACTGTTGAGGTAATATTGTGTTACAGGTACTAAATCCTACACCTACTGAGTTGTTTCCTCAAACCATCTCTATTTACGGATTAGCACTTCGTTCTTTTTCCA
>TARA_R110002050_G_scaffold158246_10_pt1 | contig 58021 bp, 56 predicted proteins | sample TARA_R110002050 | Tara Oceans TARA_R110002050 (sample SAMEA4396988) | marine metagenome | biome: Polar Biome; feature: [DCM] deep chlorophyll maximum layer (ENVO:01000326); material: water (ENVO:00002006), including particulate matter (ENVO:01000060) such as... | depth 25 m
ACGGAAAGCTCTAAGCGCGAGACGTTTTTCTTTATTTTTTTCAATAGCTTGGGATGAGGTTTCCGGGGGCCGCTACGGAAGTATCAGAAAAACTTGGCGGGTTGCGCCGGACTCACACTGGTTGCGGCGAATCCGGGGCGGCCGGATCAGGACCAGCCGCCGCCATAGGTGACGTAGAAAATATGAAGCCCGATCTGGCCGACCTTGCGCATTTTGCGGGCCCATGGCGGGCTGACATAGGTGGCGTGGTAATGCGTCGAGGAGCCGACTTCGTTGAGCCAGATCTTGCCGGCCGTGGTCGCCAGCGCGATTTCCTCGGCAATATCCCAATGCTTGGGCGATCTTACCCTGTCCTTGATGCCATCGCAGGCAAAGGAAAACTGGCAGCGATTGCGCCAGGTCTTGTTCTGGTAAACAACGCCGCAAACCGTGTTCGGGTAGGTCGGATTGCGCACCCGGTTGAGAATCACCTGCGCCACAGCCGCCTGACCCTTGACGGTTTCGCCGCGGGCTTCGAAATAGATCCCGGCTGCGAGACAGCGCTGTTCGGATTCCGAAAATGCCGAGGCCGGCAACGCGGTGCCGGCCCAATCATGATCAAACTTGCCCACCGGCGGGATAAAACGTCCGCGCGTGGTTTCAGGACGAAGCACTGAATTGAAGGGAGATTGCTTGGCGTAGTCAGGCGCGGCCGGCGCGTAGGCTGTGGCGAGGATATCGGGATTGTCGTTGGTCACCAGGCTGGCCAGCACAGCCCGCACCTGCGGCTCGGCCTTCTGCTTGCCCTTGGTGTAGAAGGCGGTAGCGATCTTGAATTCCTTGCCGCGGATGTCGGGCTTGAGAAAAGCCATGGCGGTCTCGAGATTCTCAACCGGCCGCAACAGGCTGGACTGACGTTCGAGAACCGAGCCGGCGGAAAAATCCTTGGGTGGTTGCACCGGAGCGACGTCGATGACCCGCCCCTTCTTGAGGCTGCGGGTCACACGATCGGCGTCAGGGCGCGGATCGGCGGCACCAATCTTGCCCATGAAGGCGATCTTGTCGCCATTTGGCAGCGTCACACCGGCGCCCGATGTGATCGATGAAGTCAGTACCGGGTCGGTGAACTCCAGCTCTGCCGCCTGGATCGATCCGGCGGGCGAAGACGTCAGGAAGGTTTTCCACCTTGCATCGGCGCCCTCACCGCCGGCCAGCAGGGTGGCCATATCGGCATGCGAGGTGATGGTCGGGGTGATGAGAAATGCTGTGAGGCCCAAAACCACGGGCGCTGACAGGCGGCTGAACAGGGAATGACCGCTGCCGGGCAAACGACGCTTCTGACGCAAAACAACAACTCCGAAACTCGGGACACGTACACGATACAGTCTTCGAGAATGAAGGATTAACCTTGATGGAGCGTTAATGAGCGCCCCCGAATATTCGGCCCGATATCAGCAAATCTGAAACACCCTGAAACGTCCGCGTTTGACCACGCCCGGAAGAGACGTTGGCACGCCGCGGCCACGGGATGTTCCTCGCCCCCAATCATGTCCGTTTTATGGACCCGGGCGGAGGCGGCAGGCGCCGGCGTGAAACCGGCGGCATCAATCAGGGCAAATCAGCTGCGCTTCTTGGGGCCCAGCTTACCCGAAACCGTGCGCCGGGCGGATTTCTTGGGCATCAGCGACGGCCGCTTGGTTTTGCCGTCCTTGGGCGCATAGGGGTTGTCACCACTCCGGTAGACCACCCGCAACGGAATTCCGGGCATGTCAAAATCCTTGCGGAGCGAATTGACCAGATAGCGTGTGTAGGATTCGGGAACCGCTTCGGGCCGGGTGCAGGAAATCATGAAGCCTGGCGGGCGCGACTTGATCTGGGTCATGTATTTGAGCTTGAGCCGCCGCCCCGACACTGCTGGCGGCGGATGATGGCCCTGGGTGTGATCAAGCCAGCGGTTGAGCTTTGCGGTGGACACGCGCTTGTTCCAGGTCTTGTGAACCATGGCGATGTTTTCCATCAGCCTGTCGAGTCCGTCGCCGGTCTGACCAGCGACCGTGACAGCGCGAATGCCGCGAATTTGCGGCAGCAGCCGTTCGGTCATTTCCCGCAGTTCAGCCAGTTTTTCCTGACGATTGTCGATCAGGTCCCACTTGTTGAAGGCAATGACCGGCGCCCTGCCCTCACGGACAATCAGATCGGCGATCTGCAAATCCTGTTTTTCAAACGGGATGGTCGAATCAAACACGACCACCACCACTTCGGCAAAGCGAATGGCGCGCAACGCATCGGCGACCGAGAGTTTCTCGAGCTTTTCCTGAACCCGGGCCTTGCGGCGCAGCCCAGCGGTGTCGAACAATTTGATCTTGCGGCCTTGCCATTCGAAATCGACCGCGATGGAATCGCGGGTGATACCGGCTTCGGGACCGGTCAGCAGCCGGTCCTGGCCCAGGAACCGGTTGATCAGCGTCGACTTGCCGGCATTGGGACGACCGACGATGGCCACCCGCAGCGGTTTGGTCTCGTCATATTCGGGACCTTCATCCTCATCGTCGGGGGACGCGTAAATATCGACATCGGTGACAGCTTCGGACAGCGGGTCATCCTTGGACGGAAAACACCGGTCTTCGCCAAATGCCTCGACAATGGCGTCGCGCAGATCCAGCATGCCGCCGCCGTGTTCGGCCGAAATCGGACAGGGCTCGCCCAGCCCAAGCCGGAAGGCATCATACATGCCTGATTCCGAGCCTTTGGATTCCGCCTTGTTGGCGACCAGCACCACCGGCTTGCCGCGTTTTCTCAGGATGCCGGCCAGCAACTCGTCAGCCGGCGTCAGTCCGGCCTTTGCGTCAATCAGGAACAACGCGCCGTCGGCTTCGTCCATCGCCATTTCGCTTTGGGCGCGCATGCGGCCCTCAAGCGTGTCGGGGCCGGCAACTTCAAGGCCCGCGGTGTCGATCATGCGGAAGCGAAGGTCCACCAGCTTGGCATCGCCCGGACGGCGATCGCGGGTGACGCCGGGCGTGTCGTCAACCAGCGCCAGCTTGCGGCCGGCAAGGCGGTTGAAAAGTGTCGATTTGCCGACATTCGGGCGTCCGACAATGGCGAGAGTGATGCTCATGACTGATCCTTGCCCGAAGGCGCCGTCATCGTCCGGGGTGCCGGAGCGATCAGGATGCGCCGCCTTGGGCGGCAATCATGTCGAGCATAAGGCCGGCGCGCGTCTTTATGCCGTTGGGGGTATCACTGTCGGCGGCGATATCGCCGAACCATTGTGAAGCCTGTTTCAGATCACCAGCCTTGTATGCCGCGTTGCCCAGAGCGTCGCGTGCGGAATGACGGGCCGGATTGCCCGGAACCGCGAGCACTTCAACTTCCGCGGACACATCGGCATAGCTGCCATGGTCAATCAGCAAATAGGCCGCGCGGAGCCGCGCCGCATCGCGAATGGCGACAGGCTGGGATACGTCCTTGCCGATCTCGGAGAAGGTGGCGATTGCCGCCTGGGCATCGCCCTTGTCGGCCAGAACCGTGGCGGCGCGCATGCGCGCGAGCACCGGATAGGATCCGTACCCTGTCTTTTCCAGATTCTGGAATTCGGCAAGCGCCGCATCGGTCTCGCCGTTGCGGGCCTTTTCCAGCGCGGCCAGAAACACATCTCCGGATCTGGCTGCGGTGGTTTCCTTCCAGTACTGCCAGCCGCGCAATCCGGCAGTAACGGCAACGATGCCGATCGCCGCAGCAAGGAGGACAAAGCGGAACCGCTTCCACAGCGCCTTCATGTAATCCGAACGCAGGTCCTCATTGACCTCGCGGATGAATGTAGAATTGTCGTCTGCCATGGCGTCACCGGACGATGCCGGTCCTCTCGAATTTTTGCCGCAAGCGGCGTTGTGTGAGGCCTTCTAGCCGATTTTACGGATTCTGTAAGGGGGTGCGGCGGTGAAAGCGCATATACGCCGCGCCGAACCCTCTAAATTCCGATGATCGGCGGAACCCCGATAAGCCATTTGTGCAGGAACAGGATGAACAGCACATACAGGATCAATCCACCCGCGACGGCGATGATATCCCATTTGACCGGCCCGGCCACCGGATTGGTCGTGAGGCCGGCTCGCAGCCTTTTCTTCTCCGAGATCCGGTCGACGACGGCCCAGGCCAGAAATCCGCCAAACAGAATCACCGACGCCAGATCACCGTTGACCAGAAGGTGGGCGAGGGCCCAGATCTTCACGGCAAGCAGCGTCGGGTGCTTGACAGCGGCCTTGATCCGGCCGGCAGGCACTTGCGCCGCGACCAGCAGGATCATGACCGGAATCATCAACAGGGCGACGACGTGGCTCATCCAGGAAGGCGCGATCCAGAACACCACCGGATCCTGGCGCGCCATTCCGTATCCCCAGACGAGGATCACGAACCCGGCGATGGAGAGCAGCGAATAGATCCCTTTCCAGGTGTTCAGTCCGCGCGCATCGATTTGCGCATGGCGAAACCCGGGGGCAGCAATCCGGACGGAATGAACACCCAGAAACACCACCAGTCCAATTATCAGCCAGATCATCCCGAAACTCCCTTGTGGCGGCCAGACAGACGCTGTCCGCGTGTTGCGGCGACCATAGCCCGGACCCTTACGGATGAGAAGCGGTCCGGGCATGCATTTGTGTCACTGCAAATGTATCGAGGCGGAATTGTATCCGGGCTCGCTCTGGTTCATCATGCCATGATGGACCCTGATTTGACCGCCGCCCGCAGGCGGCTCACTGAAAAGAAGGCGGATCTGGAAAGCATGTCGGCGCTGAGCCAGCAGGCGCGCGCACCGGTGACGCTCGACCAGCAATCGGTCGGCCGCTTGTCGCGGATGGACGCCATGCAGCAGCAGGCCATGGCGGAGGCGCAGGAACGCGCCCGCAAGCGTGATCTTGTCCGCATCGAGATGGCCGAGCGACGCCTGAGCGACGGTGACTATGGCTGGTGCGTTGACTGCGGCGAGGTTATTGCCGACAAGCGGCTGGAGATTGATCCGATGGCGGAGAAATGCGTTCGCTGCGCCTCCGGATAGACATTTCATATCCCCGCCGCATTTGCCCGCCAGGACTTCGAGGCTCAGGTTTCTGTCTAGCGTAGCATCGGATTGCCAAGGTTCATGATCGTTTTTGCCAATAGCCCTGCCCCGTCGCGTGGCACGTCTTCATTTCGTTGTCTCGCGCTGGTTCTGGCCGTGTCTGGACTGAATGCCTTGATCTCCGTTCCGGGAACCACCGAAGCGATGGCCGGTGAGCGGCCAGAGCAGCTTGTGCTGATTTCCTTCGATGGCGCCCATGACAACGCATTGTGGGACCGAAGCCTCAAGCTGGCAGACAGTACCGGTGCGCGATTCACCTATTTTCTCTCCTGCACTTTTCTGATGAGCAAGGCTGACAGTCACGGCTACAAGGCGCCGGGACATTCAGCCGGACGCTCGAATGTCGGTTTCGCGCCTGACAAGGCGGATGCGCTGACACGGTTGGGCCACATCTGGGCGGCGCATCAGACCGGGCACGAGATCGGCAGCCACGGCTGCGGTCATTTCGATGGCAAGAGCTGGAGCAAATCCGACTGGCTGAGCGAGTTCGCTCAGTTCGACACTGCGTTGGCGAACGCCTGGGGCAACAATGGCGCCGAGCCGCCGGCAGGCTGGGCCGCTTTTGCCAAATCCGGAATTCAAGGGTTTCGGGCGCCCTATCTGTCGACTGGGGACGGGCTCTATGCGGCGTTGACGGATCGTGGATTTGTCTATGACGCCAGCGGCGTGTCGCGCGATCCCGCAACTCCCGACTTCACCAAGCCAACCGCCCGCTTCGCCTTGCCGTTGATCCCGGAAGGGCCAAAGCAGCGCCGTCTCATCGCGATGGATTACAATCTGTTCGTACGGCATTCGGGCGGCGACGAAACCCCGTCGAAATCGAAAGAGTTCGAGCAGCGCACGCTTGAGGCGTTCCGCGCCGCCTTCGAGGCCGAATATTCCGGCAAGAGGCGTCCGTTGCAGCTTGGCTTTCATTTCGTCGAGATGAATGGCGGCGCCTATTGGAATGCGCTGGAACGCTTCACCCAAGAAACCTGCGGACGGCCCGACGTCGCCTGCGTGACCTACCAGGAAGCGATACTGCGGCTCAATGGCCGGAATGGCTCGGCGAGTTAGATCTCCCCAGCCCGCTGGGACAGCCTGCTTATTTCGGATCTTCAATTGTCTGCACCGAGTCCGGCCCGCCTGCACCAGGCGCAGGATTCGGAATCGGTTGCACAAAACCATTGCCCTGGCTCGAGAGATAGTTTTTCTCGATATCAGACAGATCCTGACCTTTGAACACGGCTTCAAAGGCATGCAGACGTTTGTAGATCGAAATCAGTTCGACAATCGTGGTCCAGGAGCTGACCAGAAACTGGAAGGAGCTGGAAACCTGACCGAAAGCGGTGAGAATCTGCTGCCAGATGCCAAGCGTGATTTTGCCCGCAACAATGGTCGGCACCAGAAGCACGCTCACGTAGATATTGTCAGCCTGGAAGTAGAGGCTGCGCGCAATGTTGAAATACATGTAGTGGAAATAGAGCCGGAAATAATTCTTCCGGACATTGTTGAACAGCTCGACCACGGTGGCCGGCTGGGCTCGATCCGCATTGTCTTCGCCATAGACCAATTCCTTGCGGTAGGCGGCCTCGACGCGCTGATTCTTGAACTCGAGCCCCGGCAGCTTGACCCCGACAATGGCCAGCAATCCGGTTCCGAAGGCCGCCCAGAACAGCAGTGCGGTGAACAACGCATGTGGAATTTCGCCGACCAGCGGCAGCTCCGTCACATATTGCGACAACCCCCACAGAACCGGCAGAAACGCCACCAGCGTCATGATCGCATCGACAAAGGCTACGCCGAGGCCTTCCATGATCGAGGCGAAGCGCATGGTGTCTTCCTGCACACGCTGTGACGCACCCTCGATGTGGCGCACCCGGGTCCAGCGTTCCATGTAGAAATCATTCATCGCCGTGCGCCAGCGGAAGACGTAATGGCTGACGAAAAATCGGGTAATGACATACACGCCAAGCGAGACAAAGGCGATTTGAGCGAAGATCAGAAGCAGACCATAGAGATCGCCAGCACTCACCGAACCGTCTCCGGTCAATGCCTGCTGAAACTGGTCGAAAAACGGACGGCGCCAATTGTTGATAGCGACCGAGACCTGCACGCCGAAATAGGTGCTGAAGAGAATGAAGATCGAACCAAGGATCGACCAGAGCTGCCATTTGTGCGGTGAAAAATTGAACCAGAAGACCGCGAAGATCAGCGACCAGACGGTGTAAAAGGCATAGAACCAGAGAAATGACGGGGTGTAGAAATAATACAGCCCGACAATCGGTCCGCTTTCGGGCGCTGGCAAATCGAAGCCAAGTGCTGCGCCGAGGGAATCGCCCACCGTGTACCAGATGAAGATGCCCAGACCTGCCCAAAGCAGCATAGACGGGAAGAAAACTTTCGGTTTCGGAAAGAATGATTCAAACACGGGGCGCGGATCCTGGAAATTTTCCCTGATGGAGGGACGTGATTCGACGTGAGTAGATCGACTACCTAGGACACCCCGACTGTGACGGCAATCAGGCGCGCGTGCGGTTCACGCCATTGTGCATAGGCCATGACCTGTGTGAACGATCAGACAATGCGACGCGCCAAAGTGCCTGTTGCGCCCGAACCGATTATGTTTTCGCGCGTCCGGGCCCGCAGAACACCAGCACGATCGCGCCGGAGGCGAGCAATCCGGCGGCGGCTGCGAGGCTGGCCCAAGTGTAGGTTCCCGACCAGTCGGCGAGATATCCGGCCACCACCGGACCGAGGATCTGGCCCGTGCCGAAAGCGGCCGTCATCAGCGCCAGCGCCCGCCTCGGGCTTTCGACGGCGAGCTGGCGGCCGGCCTGCAGACCGAAAGCCGTGACCATGATGAATGTGCTGCCCAGCAACACGCCGCCAATGATCGGACCGGCGGGCAATGGCACCAGCACGCTGGCCGCCACGCCAAGCGCCTCGACCAGACAGCCAAGCGCAAACACATTGATCAGGCCCATGCGCTTGACGGCCGGCCACCAGTAGGCGACCGACGGCGCCGCCGCGATGCCCGTGACAAGCCAGACACCGGCTTCAAACAGCGAGGAGCCGCCGCCATCGCGAACAATGGCAACCAGAAACGTTGCGGTGACGATGTAGCCAAAGCCGAAAATCCCGTAAGCCAGCGTCAGGGCGGTCAGCGCCGGTGTCCAGGCGAGCGGGGGTTCCTTTTTCGCAGGGCCTGCCCGCACCACATCGGCTGGCAGAAAACGGGCCGTCACCGCCAGACCGGCAAAAGCCAGAGCCGCCGCCGTGATCCAGGCCATGCGCCAGCCGCCATCGACGAGAACCAGAGCGCCAAACATGATGGCCGATACCAAAATCCCCGCTCCGACCCCGCCAAAATGACTGGATTGCACCCAGGACTTGCCTGCCGCCAGTCCATGCGAAAGCACAATCGCAGAGGTGAAAATCATGACAAATGCGCTGGCGAGGCCTGCGACAAAGCGAATCGCGGCCAACAGCACCACATTGCTGGACAGGCCCATGGCAAGCAGAAGCAGTGCTGTGGCGATCAGGCCCCAGAGCGCAACCTTGCGCTCAATGCCCTCCGCCCAGCCATAGGCCGCCAGAATCGCGCCGAGCAGATAGCCCACATAGTTGGCCGAAGCGATCCACCCGGCTTCCGCCGGTCCAAGCCCGAGATCCGCCATCATGGCCGGCAGCACCGGTGTGTAGAAAAACCGCCCCAACCCCATTGCAACCGCCATCGCCACAGCCCCGGCCAGCGCGGTGTGCACCACCTTTGGTTCCGCGGCGCGGGCAAGTGAAGGAGACAACTGGGACATGGGTTTGACGCGTCTGGAAAAAGTTGGGGTGAAGCTTTGGAAGACAACCTTCAATGAACCCGAACTTGGCGGGGGACAAGCCGGAGACTGAATCATTTGCAGGTTTTTTTGCGCCCCTCTCACTCTAATTTGATTGGAATATTGGGCGCGAGCACCTATTTGTGCATTGCAGCATTCACGAAAGGATATTGCCATGAAAACCATTATCGTCACCGGCTCGACCAGCGGCATTGGTCTAGGAATTGCCGAAAACTTTGCGCGCGCCGGATACAATGTCGTTCTCAATGGCCTGGGCAAGACGGACGAAATCGAGGAGACCAGGGCTCGGCTGGCCTCGCTTGGCGCAGGCGACGTGATCTTTCATGGCGCCAACATGCTCAAGCCCGATGAAATAACCGATCTGGTCAAGACCGCGGAGGCCAGATTTGGCAGCGTTGACGTGATCGTTCCCAATGCAGGCATCCAGCATGTCGAAAAGATCGAGGATTTCCCGCCGGAAAAATGGGACGCGATCATCGCCATCAACCTGAGTTCGGCATTTCATCTGGTCCGGGCTGCGATGCCGATCATGAAAAAGCAGAAATTCGGCAGAATCATCGCCATTGCCTCGGCGCATGCGCTGGTCGCCTCACCCTACAAGAGCGCCTATGTCGCGGCCAAGCACGGCATCCTGGGTCTCATGAAGACCGTTGCGCTGGAAGGTGCCGAATTCGGGATCACCGCCAATGCGATCTGCCCCGGCTATGTCGAAACACCGCTTGTCAGCGGCCAGATCGCCGACACGGCAAAGGCGCGCGACATGAGCGAGAAAGAAGTGATCAGTGAGGTGATCCTCAAGGCGCAACCGACCAAGCAATTCGTCAAGGTCGAACAGATCGCGGCCCTGGCCATGTACCTTGCCTCCGATCCAGCGGCGCAGATCACCGGTGCCGCGCTGCCGATGGACGGAGGCTGGACCGCACAATGACAACGGCGAAAACAGGAATATCGGCGATAAAAGCGCCCCGAGCAAAGAAAAGCGCCCCCGACGTTCACATGGTCAACCTGGCTCTGCAAGGCGGAGGCGCCCATGGCGCCTTCACCTGGGGCGTGATCGACCGGTTGCTCGACGAACCCGACATCGAGTTCGAAGGACTTTCCGGCACCAGTGCGGGTGCTGTCAACGCGGTGGTTCTGGCCTATGGCCTGATGGAAAGCGGACGCATCGGCGGACAGGCGGCGCTGGAAGACTTCTGGCGCAAGTCGAGCCGGGGCGGCTCGATCTGGTCGCCCGTCAGCGTCGTGCCAAAGGGGGTAATCCCCGGTATGGAAATGCTGACGGCAGCCACCTATGCCGCCTTCGATACCATGACGCGGACTTTTTCGCCCTATGAGTTCAACCCGTTCGATGTCAACCCGCTTCGCGATCTTCTCACGGAAAGCGTTGATTTCGCTGCGATGCAGGAGCGCTGCGAGACCAAACTGTTTCTGAGTGCGACCAATGTGCGCAGCGGCAGAGTGCGTGTGTTCGAAACCCGTGAAGTCAATGTCGACGTGGTCATGGCCTCGGCTTGCCTGCCGTTCCTGTTCAAGGCGGTCGAAATCGACGGCGAGCATTACTGGGATGGCGGCTATGTCGGCAATCCGGCGCTGTTCCCGTTCTTCTACAATTGCGAAAGCCGCGATGTGATGATCGTGCACATCAACCCGATGGAGCGTGACGAGGTGCCGAAGACGGCGCCCGACATCTTGAACAGGATCAATGAAATCTCGTTCAACTCGTCTCTTATCGACGAGTTGCGGGCGATCAATTTTGTGACCCACCTGATCGAACGGAACTGGCTCAAGGACGAGTACAAAGATCGGATGAGGCACATACTGGTGCATTCGGTGAGAGCTGACGATGCCTTGCGGGATCTGCCGGTCTCGTCGAAATTCGATGTGAACTGGTCGTTCCTCACCGATTTGCGCGACCGCGGCCGTCTTGAGGCGGACCGCTGGCTCGAGGCAAACCGGGATTCCATCGGCAAGAAATCCACGGTCAATCTGGAAAGCCAGTATCTGGGACTGCCCGGGCCACGTCAAGCAGACGGCAGCCAGGCAAGGAGCTGATGCATCTCACATTCAAATGAATTCATTTGAACGCCACCGTCCGTGCATCATTTCAAAGCCCTGCGGCAAACCCTACGCATCTGATGGGATGCGCGGCGCAGTGACCGGTCCAGTTTGAAAACAAAAGCGATTAACCGGCTTTGCCTGAAACTGTCTAATCGTTGTTCCGGTCTTTCGCCCAAAGACGGGCTGGGATAGGTTTTGTCCAATTGGTTCAAAATCACGAGGCGACATGGCTCAGTCCCACCGAACATTCATCCGATTCCTGCTCAACGATCAGACGGTCGAACTCTCGGGCTTCGCACCTGACCTCACCCTGCTCGACTGGCTCAGGCTCGACCGCCGCCTGACCGGCAGCAAGGAAGGCTGTGCCGAGGGCGATTGCGGCGCATGCACCGTGCTGGTCGGCCGCATGGACAATGGAATTCTCATTTATGAATCGGTGAATGCCTGCATCCGTTTTGTCGGCTCGCTTGACGCCACCCATGTGGTGAGCGTGGAATATCTCAACCGTCCCGATGGCGCGCTCAGCGCGGTCCAGCAGGCGATGGTGGACTATCACGGCTCCCAATGCGGCTTTTGCACACCCGGCATCGTCGCCTCGCTGCATGGCTTGTGGCTCTCCGATCCTGAACCTTCGGAAGTCGACATCGAGCGGGCCCTGCAGGGAAACCTGTGCCGCTGCACCGGTTACGAGCCGATCGTCAAGGCAGCGATTGCCGCCTCCAAGACCATTCCATCCGAGGACAATGACCGGCTGGTCGCGGCCTATGGCAGAACCATTGAAACCCTGACAGGCTTCGCCGACGGGGCCCGGGTAACCATCGAAAGTGACCGGGGAGCCACCTATCTGCCCGCCGATGCTGACGATCTGGCAACGCTTTATGAAAGCCATCCGCAAGCCACCATTGTTGCCGGGTCAACCGATGTCGGGCTGTGGGTAACAAAACACATGCGCGAGATTGCGCCGGTGATCCATATCGGCCATCTCGCCGACCTCAAGCAGATCGCGCTCGACGAGGACGGCCTCACGCTTGGCGCAGGCGTGTCCTACTCCGCGGCGCACGGCGCACTGGTTTCGGCCTTTCCGCAGATGGCCGAGCTCTGGGACCGGATCGGTGGCGAGCAGGTGCGCAACATGGGTACGGTTGGCGGAAACATCGCCAATGGCTCGCCAATCGGCGACACCCCGCCGCCACTGATCGCGCTTGACGCCTCGGTGACGCTGCGCAAGGGCGACAGCCGCCGCACTGTGCCGCTGGAAGCCTTCTTCATCGACTATGGCAAGCAGGACCGGCAAAAGGGCGAGTTCGTCGAGAGCGTGTTCGTGCCCGCACTCGGCGAGACCGTGTTCTTCGCGGTCTACAAGATCTCCAAGCGCCGCGACGAGGACATTTCGGCGCTGTGCGCGGCGTTTCGCGCCACACTGGATTCCGAAGGTCTGGTGGACTCGGCGCGGATTGCCTTTGGCGGCATGGCCGGTACCCCGAAACGGGCGGCGGCGGCCGAAGCAGCGCTCATCGGTCAACCCTGGACCTGGGACACGATCCAGCAGGCCCGCGCGGCGCTCGCCACTGACTACCAGCCGCTGTCGGACTGGCGTGCAAGCGCCGATTACCGGATGCTGTCGGCACAGAACCTTATGATCCGGTTCTTCCTTGAAACCTGCGGAGCCCCCGTCCGCATCGAGCGCCATCCGGCGACCGTGGAGGCATGACGATGGCTCACCAGACCGCACGCAGCAAGACAGAAATCAGCGGCGGCGCGCATGTAAAGCGCCAGCATGATTCCGCCCACAAGCATGTGACCGGCAGCGCCGATTACATTGACGACATGGCCGAACCCGCCGGCACGCTGCATGGCTATCTCGGCCTTTCGGATCGTGCGCACGCGAAGATCATATCGCTTGATCTGGATGCGGTCCGCGCCTGCGAAGGAGTGGTGCTTGTGCTGACCGGCGCCGATGTGCCTGGCAGCAACGACATCTCCCCGACAGGCCGCGACGATGAACCGGTGCTGACGACGGGCGAGGTACTGTTTCACGGCCAGCCGGTTTTTGCCGTGGTTGCCGAAACCCGAGAAAAGGCCCGCCGCGCCGCCAAGAAGGCTGTCTTCGTTTATGAGGATCTGCCGCACATCACCGATGTCCGGGCAGCGCTCGCCGCCGATTATCCAGAAGTCACCGATCCGTTGAAGCTCGAACGCGGCGACATTGACGCGGGCCTTGCCGCCGCCCCCTTGCGGCTCTCGGGCGAGATGCGCATCGGCGGGCAGGATCATTTCTATCTCGAGGGCCATATTGCCATGGCCATTCCGGGTGAGGATGACGAGGTCACCGTCTGGTCCTCGACGCAACATCCCAGCGAAGTCCAGCACATGGTGGCGCACGCGCTCGGCACCGTCTCCAACGCTGTCACCGTGCATGTCAGGCGCATGGGCGGTGGTTTTGGCGGCAAGGAAACGCAGAGCAACCAGTTTGCCGCAATCGCGGCGATCGCCGCCAAGAAACTTAACCGCGCAGTCAAGATCAGGCCTGACCGCGACGACGACATGATCATCACCGGCAAGCGGCACGATTTCGTCGTCGATTACGACGTCGGCTATGACCAGAATGGCGTCATTCATGCACTCGACGCGACCTTCGCGGCGCGCTGCGGGTTCTCTTCCGACCTGTCGGGACCGGTCACCGACCGGGCGCTGTTTCATGCCGACAACTGCTATTTCTACCAGGACGTCCGGCTGGTCTCCAAACCGATGATGACCAACACGGTTTCCAATACCGCCTTCCGCGGATTTGGCGGTCCGCAGGGGATGCTCGGCGGGGAACGGGTTATCGAGGAAGTCGCCTATGCGCTGGGACGCGATCCGCTGGAGATCCGCAAGGCCAATTTCTATGGTGGGCCGGGCCGTAACGTCACGCCCTATCACCAGACAGTGGAAGACAACATCATCGAGCGGATCGTCAGCGATCTGGAAGCCTCGTCGGATTATCAGGCGCGCCGCGCCGAAATCATCGCTTTCAACGAGGCCAGCCCGGTGGTGCGCCGCGGCATTGCCTTGACACCGGTCAAGTTCGGCATCTCGTTCACCGCGACCTGGTACAATCAGGCCGGTGCGCTGGTGCACATCTACCAGGACGGCTCGATCCATCTCAATCATGGCGGCACCGAGATGGGCCAGGGGCTCAACACCAAGGTGGCGCAGGTGCTGGCCGAGGAGTTTCAGGTCGATCTCGACACCATCCGCATCACTGCCACCACAACCGGCAAGGTGCCCAACACCTCGGCCACGGCAGCGTCATCGGGCACCGACCTCAACGGCATGGCGGCAGCCAATGCGGCGCAGCAGATCAAGACACGGCTGGTGTCGTTTGCCGCTGAAAAATTCAACATTCCCGAAGACCAGGTGGCGTTCGAGCCCAACCATGTCCGGGTGGGCAACGAATTGTTGCCGTTCGGGGACTTCATCAAGCTTGCCTATCAGGAGCGGATTCAGCTTTCCGCCGCGGGCTTCTACAAGACGCCTGACATTCACTGGGACCGTGCCAGCGGCAAGGGCCGGCCGTTCTACTATTTCGCCTATGGCGCAGCGGTGTCGGAAGTGTCGGTCGACACGCTGACCGGCGAATACCAGGTCGACCGGGTCGACGTGCTGCACGACACCGGCCGCTCGCTCAACCCGGCGCTCGACATCGGTCAGATCGAAGGCGCATTTGTGCAGGGTATGGGCTGGCTGACCACGGAGGAATTGTGGTGGGATGACAAGGGCCGGCTCAGGACCCATGCGCCCTCGACCTACAAGATCCCGCTGGCCTCGGACCGGCCACGCGTATTCAATGTCCAGTTGGCCGACTGGTCGGAAAACCGCGAGGCAACGGTAAGACGCTCGAAAGCCGTGGGTGAGCCGCCGTTCATGCTGCCGATCTCGGTGCTGGAGGCACTCGGCATGGCCGCGGCCTCTGTCGCCGATTACAGGATCTCGCCTCGGCTGGATGCGCCGGCAACACCGGAGCGGATGCTGATGGCGGTGGAGCGGCTGAAGGCCCTGGCGATGCAAGAGGAAGAGGCCGCAGGCTAATGCCGCGGCTCGCTTCTTTCAGGGATTTCATCCTTGGAGCCGGGGCAAACGGGATCGTGCTTGTCCGGGTCGTCAAGGCGAAGGGTTCGACGCCGCGCGACACCGATGCCTGGATGCTGGTTTCAGCCGCCGGCGCATTCGGGACCATCGGCGGCGGCAGGCTGGAGCTGGAAGCCATCGATCAGGCCCATGCGGTTCTTGCCGGTGCACGCGCATCGGAACTGGCGTTGCCTTTGGGCCCGGCCATCGGCCAGTGCTGCGGCGGGCATGTGACGCTGTCGTTCGAGATTATCCCGTCCGCCCGCTTTTCCGAGGTCGAAACCCTAGTCGAGGCCGAGGACGCGGGTGATCCCGAAGTCTGGCTGTTCGGCGGCGGCCATGTCGGCCGGGCGCTGGCAAGTGCCCTGCTGTTGTTGCCGGTCAGGGTGCATGTGGTCGAGACCCGGCAGGATGAACTGGAACGCACGCCTGAAGGCGCCACCCGGCATCTCACCGCCCTGCCCGAGAGCCTTGTCTCGGGCATTTCGCCGGGCAGCGCGGTGATCGTGCTGACCCATGACCACGCGCTGGATTTCCTGATTGTCTCGGCGGCTCTGGCGCGCGAGGATCTGGCTCAGGTCGGCATGATCGGCTCGGACACCAAGCGCGCCACCTTCGAGCATCAATATGTCCGCGAAGGCGGCGACAAGGCGAGGCTCAAAAAGCTCACCTGCCCGATCGGCCGCAAGATTGCCGACAAGCGGCCCGAAGTGATCGCGGCCACGGTTGCGGCTGATGTCATCGCGGTTCTGGCAGAGCGCAGAGCGACTTAGAGCATGTCGCGTTCAAACCTATTCGTTTGAACGCGATATGCATCATTTCAAAGTGTTGCAGCGACCTTTGCGCATCCGACTGGATGCGCGTCGCTGTAGCCTCAACCGGCGTCCTGAAGCACCATTTGGGCTGCACGCCAGCCGGTGGCAATCGCTGCGGCATTGGTGTTGCCGGTGATGATGTTGGGGAAGATCGAGCAATCGGCGATCCTCAATCCCGCGAGCCCATGAACCCGCAATCGCGCATCGACCACCGACGTCGCCGGATCCGGTCCCATCCGGCAGGTGGCGACAGGATGATAAACCGTGCCCGACCGGCGACGGATATCATCAATCAACGCTTCGTCGCTGGTGATATCCGGACCGGGCAAGACTTCAGCCTCGATGCAATCGGCAAGCGGTCGGGCCGCGGCCATGCTGCGCACGATCCTGCCTGTCTCCAGCATCTCGGCGACATCATCATCGTGCGACAGTGCATTGGGCGTAATCCGCGGCGCTTGCAATGGGTCAGCCGAGCGGATCATGATTTCGCCACGGCTCTTGGGACGGCAGCTTGACCAGCCGATGGAAAAGCCGGGCCAGGGGTCGGGGCTCAGGATCGGGCGTTCGCCGGGACGCGGCAGGACCGTCGAGAACGCCTGGAAATAGAGTTGCATGTTGGGCCGGGTGTGGTTTTCGGAGGTGCGGATGAAACCGCCCGCCTGATTGAGGCTGACCGACAGGGGGCCATCGCGCAAAAGCAGATAATGCAGGCCGGCGTTGAGCTTGCCCCACCAGGAACCAAGCTGCTGGTTGATCGTCGGGCAATTGGCCCGATAGGTGTAGTTGATGCCGATATGATCCTCGAGATTGCGTCCGACATTGGCGTTGTCGACGCGCACATCGATGCCGAGACTGTTGAGATGACCGGCAGGACCGATGCCCGAGATTTGCAACAGTTGCGGCGAGTTGACCGATCCGCCGCTGAGGATCACCTCGCGCCCTGCCCTCACGGTGAACGTCTTGCCGCGGCGGCGGTAGGTGACGCCGGTCACTCGCTTGCCCTCGAAAACCAGACCGGTGACGTGAGCGCCGGTGATCACCCGCAGGTTGGGCCGCTTCATCGCAGGACGCAGGAACGCGCGCGCGGCGGACAGCCGCCTTCCTCCGTGGATGGTGAACTCGAACAGGCCTATCCCCTCCTGGCTTTCGCCATTGAAATCGGGGTTCAGCGGCAAGCCGATGGCTTGGGCGGACCGGAACCATTTGCGTGTCAGCGGATGCACGGTCCTTGCCGGAACAAACAGGTTGAGCGGGCCCTTGCGGCCTCGCAAAGCGTCATCGCCGATCACCGCGCATTCGACATCGCGGAATGCGGAAAACATCTCGTCGGCGCCCCAGCCGGGATTGCCGGCATCGCGCCAATCATCGAAATCGGCCCGTGCGCCGCGAACCCAGACCATGGCGTTGATCGAGGACGAACCGCCCAGCACCCGGCCGCGCGGCCAGTGGTCGACATTTCCCGCAAGCCCCGGATCGGGTTCGGCGCGGTACATCCAGTTCACCCGCGGATCGAAAAACGTCTTGCCGTAACCAAGTGGCATCTGCACGAACAAGCGCCGGTCATCACCGCCGGCCTCAAGCAGCAGAACCTTGTGGCGACCCGAGGCCGAAAGCCGCTCGGCGATGACGCAGCCGGACGAGCCGGCGCCGATAATGATGAAGTCCGGATTGTCCATTGGGGGCTCACAGCGCGGGCGGTTTGACGAAAAACCGTTGTCACATTTGCTGTCCGCGATCAACGGATTTGCAGCGCCAGCGTCTGCTTCGGCTGCGACATTGCGTACTGTCGCCGCGGTTCACCCCAACACGGGAATTTGATGATGAACCTAGCGGAATTCCGCATCGCATCTTGTTTCATAAGCATGCTTATAATATATGCCGCTTATGAAAATGGCAAATATCGATCAATTCGGCTTTCTGGTGCACGATGTCGGCCGGTTGCTGCGCAGGAACTTTGAAAAGCGCAGCGGTGAACACGGCCTGTCCTCGGCCCAGTGGCGGCTTCTGGTGAAAGTCGTTCGCGAGGAAAATGCGACCCAGGCTCGCTTGGCTGAACTGATGGAAATCGAGCCGATCAGCGTCTCGCGACTGATCGATCGCATGGAACAGGCCGGATGGGTTGAACGGCAACCGCACGAGACCGACCGCCGGGTGAAGCGGGTGATCCCTACCGATAAAAGTCTGGCCGCCTACTCAGCCATCAAGGCAGTGGCCGGCGACATCTACACCGAGGCGATGGCCGGTATGACCGAGGCCGAGAAGCAGGCTCTGGTTTCGGCCCTTGCCAAAGTGGCTGAAAACCTGTCGTCCGACGAACCGCCGATACTATGCCCAGCCCCCACACATCAGGCGCAAAAATGACCACTCAAGCAAAACCAGCCGCAGCCAAGCCGGACCTATCCGCATCCAGTCGCCCGAGCCCGGCCACCCTCCCCGGCGCACTGGAAACCGGTCACGAAAAGAAGCCCTCGAAAGTGCGCCGCACCGTGCTGATGGTGCTCGTGCCAGCTCTGCTGGTCGGCGCCGGCGCCTATGTCTGGATCACCGGCGGCCGGTTCGAGGAAACCGAAAATGCCAATCTGCGGCTGTCGCGGATCACCATCGCCAGCGAAATCGCCGGCCGCGTGGTCAGCGTCAACGTGTCCGAGAACATGCCGGTTAAAAAGGGCGAGGTGCTGTTTCAGGTCGATCCGCAGCCGCTTCAGATCGCGCTCAATGAGGCCAATGCGGCGGTGGAAAGCGCCCGTCTCAACGTCATTCAATTGCGTGCTGCGTACAAACAGGCCGTCACCCAGGAACGGATCGCCTCCGACGACGCAAAGTTCTACCAGGACAATCTCGAGCGGCAGAAAGCACTCAACGCCAAGGGCGTTGCGACAACCTCGTCGCTCGATGATGCGCGCCACACAGCGCAAAAAGCGCAGCAGGACCTGATCGCTGCCAGCCAGTCGGTTTCCACAGCCAAGGCCGCACTTGCCAACAGTCTTGAGGGCGATATCGATACTCATCCGATGGTCGCGGCAGCACTCGCCGCCCGCGACAAGGCCGCCTACAACCTTGCCGCCGCCACAGTGCGCGCACCCGCTGACGGTCTGGTCTATCAGGCAGCCTCCTTCCGCGCGGGTGAATATGTGACGCCGGGCGCCTCGCTGTTCACCCTGGTCGAGACCTCCGACCCCTGGATCGACGCCAATTTCAAGGAACCGCAACTGGCCCACATGAAACCCGACCAGACAGCCGAGATCGTGTTTGATGTCTATCCGGACCGCACATTCAGGGCGAAAGTCGAATCGATCGGAGCCGGCACAGGCGCGGAATTCTCGCTGCTGCCGGCCCAGAACGCCACCGGCAACTGGGTCAAGGTGACCCAGCGGATTCCGGTTCGGCTCAAACTCGACGATCCCGAGGCCAATATCCTGGCCCGTTCGGGCCTCAGCGCCACGGTAACCGTGGACACCGAGGCAAGCCGCAGCTTTGGGGATTTTTTCAGCAGCGCCAAGGCTGCGGAATAACCCGCCGCCGGGAAAGCGAAGCCCATGAGCACGACCGACGAACCCGGGTACAATGTGCCGCACCGGGGCCTGATCACGATTTCGATCATGCTCGCGACCATCATGCAGGTGCTGGACACAACCATCGCCAATGTCGCCCTGCCATCGATGACCGGCGATCTGGATGCCTCACAGGACACGATAACCTGGGTGCTGACATCCTACATCGTGGCAGCCGCCATCATGACGCCGGTCACCGGCTGGCTGGCGGACCGGTTCGGCCGGCGCCAGCTGTTCCTGACGACCATTGTCGGCTTCACCGCCACATCCATGGCTTGCGGAATGGCACCGAGCCTGGAGGTCATGGTTCTGTTCCGGCTGCTTCAGGGCGTTTTTGGCGCGGCGATCGTTCCCTTGTCCCAGACTTTCCTACTCGACATCAATCCAAAGGAACGCCACGGATCAGCCATGGCGATCTGGGGCGCCGGCATCATGGTCGGACCGATCATCGGCCCGACGCTTGGCGGATGGCTGACCGAAACACTGAACTGGCGCTGGGTGTTCTTCATCAATCTGCCGGTGGGCATCATTGCCTTCTTGGGCTGTGCGGCCTATCTGCCCGAGGTGGCGCGACGGTTGCGCCGTTTTGACTTCTTCGGATTTGCCATGCTGTCGCTCGGCGTCGGCGCGCTGCAGCTGATGCTCGACCGTGGTGGTGAGGTCGACTGGTTTTCGGCATGGGAAATCTGGATCGAGCTTGGCCTGTGCATTACCGGCATCTGGATTTTCACCGTCCATCTGGCGACAGCCGAAGATCCCTTCGTCGATCCGAAAATCTTTGCTGACCGCAATTTCGTGACCGGTCTGGTGCTGATCTTTGTGGTCGGCATCATCCTGCTGGCGAGCCTGGCCTTGTTGCCGCCGATGTTGTCGCATGTGTTCGGCTACTCGACGATCACGACCGGACTGGTGATGGCGCCGCGCGGCATGGGCACCATGGTGTCGATGATACTGGTCGGTCGACTGGTGCGCCTGGTGGATCCACGATACCTGGTGATGACCGGGTTGCTGCTGACAGCACTGTCGCTTTACATGATGACCGGCTTCTCGCCGCAGATGGACAGCGCACCGGTCATCTGGACCGGTGTCATCCAGGGCCTTGGCCTCGGTCTGGTCTTCGTGCCGCTTTCGACCGTGGCGTTTGCGACGCTCGATGTCCGGTTCCGCACCGACGCCGCCAGCCTGTTCAGCCTGGTCCGCAATATCGGTTCGTCAATCGGCATTTCGGTGGTGACATTGCTCCTGTCCCGCTCTGTGCAGATCAATCATCAGGAACTTGGCGCCTTCATCAACCCGTTCAATCCAGTCTTGAAGGGCCTGCTGCCCGGATCGGCGACCGATCCGGCGATGCTGGAAGTGGTTGACGGACTGGTCAACCAGCAATCACTGATGATTTCGTACAACAATGATTTCAAGCTGATGATGCTGGTGACGCTGTTCGCGATTCCGTTGGCGCTGATGCTGCGCAAGCCGAGGGCCTCGGCGGCCACCGCGGCGCCTGCAGCGGCCCATCTGGACTGAGGCAAGGGAAGATCTGACACCCGCATCCGGGCACAGGCCCGAATGCAGCGATCAGCTCCCGGTGCGACGGCCCGAAGCGTCGAAGGCGAGAATACGCGCCGGATCAATCGCCAGTCCGATGCGGGTGCCCTCAGCCGGCGGTCGCATCTCGCCATCAATGCGCGCAACCATCTTGTCGCCTGCCGCGGTCACGCCATGCACGAGGGTTTCCGCGCCCAGCGGCTCACAGAACGCGATATCGAAATCGATCAGGCCTGCGCCCGCGGCAACGAGTTCGATATGTTCCGGCCTTACGCCGATGACGGCTCCGGGCGCCAGTGCTGCTTTGCCTGAACGGATCTCGTGGCTGAGAACATTCATCGGCGGCGAACCGATGAAGCCCGCGACAAACAATGTCGCCGGATTTGCGTAGACTTCAAGCGGCGCCCCGATCTGTTCGGCAATGCCGGCGTTCATCACGATCATCCTGTCGGCCAGCGTCATCGCCTCGACCTGATCATGGGTCACATACAGCGCCGTGACGCCAAGTTTGCGCTGCAGCGCCTTGATCTCGAGTCGCATCTGCACCCGAAGCTTGGCGTCGAGGTTGGAAAGAGGTTCGTCAAACAGGAACACCGCCGGTTTGCGCACGATCGCGCGCCCCATGGCGACACGCTGGCGCTGACCGCCGGAGAGTTGCCGCGGCTTGCGATCGAGATAAGGTTCCAGCTCAAGCATCCGAGCCGCTTCCGTGACCCGCGACAGGATCTCGGGCTTGGGGACATTGGCGATCTTGAGGCCATAGGCCATGTTGTCGTAGACGCTCATGTGCGGATAGAGCGCGTAGTTCTGGAACACCATGGCGATATCGCGTTCGCGCGGCTCAAGCGTGTTGACCACGCGGTCGCCAATGTGGACATCACCAGAAGTGATGGTTTCGAGGCCCGCGACCATGCGCAGCAGCGTTGACTTGCCGCAGCCGGACGGTCCGACGATGACAATGAACTCGCCATCGGCAATTTCCGCGTCGATGCCGTGAATGACTTCGGTGCGGCCGTAACTTTTCCTGATCGCTTCAAGTTTGATTTCAGCCATGGGAATTCATTTCTCGCTTTCGACCAAGCCCTTGACGAAGAGCCTTTGCATGCCGACCACCACCAGCACCGGTGGCAGCATGGCCAGCATGGCTGTCGCCATGATCACCGGCCATTCCACGGTCTGGTCGCCGGTCGGCAACATCTGCTTGATGCCCATGATCACGGTGTTCATGGAAGGATCGGTGGTGATCAGCAATGGCCAGAGATACTGGTTCCAGCCATAGATGAACAAAATGACGAAGAGGGCCGCGATGTTGGTGCGTGACATCGGCAGCAGGATATCGATGAAGAAGCGGACAGGGCCGGCACCATCCACGCGCGCGGCTTCGGTCAGTTCATCGGGGATGGTCATGAACAATTGTCTGAACAGGAACGTGGCCGTTGCCGAGGCGATCAGCGGCAGGATCAGACCGGTGTAGCTGTTGAGCAGCCCGAGACTGGCCACGACCTCATAGGTCGGCACGATGCGCACCTCGACCGGCAGCATCAGCGTCATGAAGATCAGCCAGAAGAACAGCATCCGGAACCGGAACTTGAAATAGACGATGGCGTAGGCCGAAAGCAGCGAGATGATGATCTTGCCGATGGTGATGCCAAGCGCCATGACCAGCGAGTTGACCAGCATCTGCCACACCGGCGCCACGCCACCGGTCAGCAGCGCCTCAAGATAGTTGTCGAAGAAATGCGGCCCCGGCAGCAGCGGCATCGGTGGCCGGATCAGTTCGTCCTGGGTCACCGTCGAGGCAACGAAGGCGATCCAGATCGGGAAACAGATCACCGCGATACCGAAGATCAGTCCGGCATGGGTGAGCCAGGTGCCAAGCCCACGTTTTTCGACCATGCCGCTCATCAGTAATGCACCCGTCGTTCAATGAATCGGAACTGAACCACGGTCAGCACGCCGACAAGCGCCAGAAGCACCACCGACTGGGCTGCCGATGAGCCCAAGTCCTGACCAACAAAACCATCGGCGAAAACCTTGTAGACAAGAATGGTTGTGGATTGCTGCGGTCCGCCCTGGGTGATGGTGTGGATCACGCCAAAGGTGTCAAAGAATGCATAGATGATGTTGACCACAAGCAGGAAAAACGTGGTCGGAGACAGCAGCGGAAAGACGATGGTCCAGAATCTGCGCCAGAAGCTGGCGCCGTCGATCGCGGCGGCCTCGAGGACGCTTTTCGGAATTGCCTGCAGACCGGCGATGAAGAACAGGAAATTGTAACTGATCTGCTTCCAGGCCGAGGCCGCCACCACCAGCGCCATGGCCTGACCGCCATCGAGATTGTGGTTCCAGGCATAGCCGAGCTCGGACAGCATCCAGGCGATGATGCCGGTGAACGGATTGAACATGAACAGCCACAGCACCCCGGCAATCGCGGGAGCCACGGCATAGGGCCAGATCAGCAGCGTACGGTAAGCGCTTGATCCCTTGATGACGCGATCAGCCAGCACAGCCAGCCACAGTGCGAACGACATCGCCGAGACGGTGACCAGCACGGAGAAGATTGCGGTGGTGAAAAAGGATTCCCGGTAATACCGGTTGCTGAAGAGATATTCGAAGTTTCCAAGACCTACGAACTGGGTCTTGAGTCCGAACGGGTCCGGAATGAAGGCGGACTGGTAAACCGCCTGCCCTGCCGGCCAGAAGAAAAACACGAAGGTGACAAGCAACTGCGGGGCGACCAGCAGATAGGGCAGCCAACGGTTGTCAAATACGACGCGTTTTTCCATGGATCACCGGCGCTAAAGAGAAGCCCGGCGGAGCCATTGAGGCCCCGCCGGATCAATTGTGTTAGCGGTTGGCCTGCTCGAAACGGCGGAGCAGTTCGTTGCCACGGTCGTTGGCCGAATCCAGCGCATCCTTTGCGGACTTGGACCCGTTCCACACACCTTCGAGTTCTTCATCGATGATGCCGCGGATCTGGTCGAAATTACCCAGACGCAACCCCTTGGAATTGGCGGTCGGAGCCTTGCCGGTCATCTGGATGATGGCAATGTCGGTGCCGGGGTTTTCGTCATAATACCCGGAAGCCTTGGTTGCTTCGTAAGCTTCCATGGTGATCGGCAGGTATCCGGTGTCCTGGTGCCATTTGGCCTGGATATCGGAGCTTGAAAGGAAGTTGAAGAACGCGGCCACGCCGTTGTATTCTTCCGGTGTCTGGCCCTGCATGGCCCACAGGGATGCGCCACCAATAATGGTGTTCTGCGGCGCACCTTCCACTTCGCTCCAATAAGGCAGCGGGCGGATGGCGAAGTCGAAAGTTGCTTCCTTCTTCACACCTGCGTAACCGGCCGAGGATTCGGTGTACAGCGCACATTCGCCAGCGCGGAATGGTGCACCGCCTTCGTTGCGACGGCCCGAATAGATGAACTTGCCATCCTTGGCCCACTGGCCCATGGCCTCGATATGCTTGACCTGAACGTCGCCATTCAAGCTCAGCTCGGTATCAACGCCTGCGAACCCGTTCTCTTTCGAAGCAAAAGGAACATTGTGGTAGGCGGAGAGGTTCTCGAGATGAACCCAGCTCTGCCACGCGGTCGTGAGCGGGCATTTGTTGCCCGATTCCTTGAGCGCATCAAGAGCGGTCCCGACCTTGTCCCAGGTCGACAGATCCATTTCCGGATCAAGACCGGCGGCCTTCAGCGCGTCCTTGTTGACGTAGAGGACCGGTGTCGAGGAATTGTATGGCAGTGACAGCATCTGACCGTCGGTGGTGGTGTAATATCCTGCAACAGCGGCAAGATAGACCGACTGGTCAAACGGCAACCCGGATTCTGCCATCACTTCATAGACCGGCTTGATGGCGCCCTTGGCGGCCATCATGGTGGCGGTGCCGACTTCGAAAACCTGAAGAATGTCCGGCTGTTCACCAGCCCGGAACGCGGCAATGCCGGCATTCAGCGTTTCCGAGTAATTGCCCTTGTTGGTGGCAACCACGACGTAGTCTGTCTGGGACGCATTGAACTTGGCGACCTGCTCATCAAGCAACTCTCCAAGGCGTCCGGTCATTGCATGCCAGAAATCAACCTGAGTGGCGGCGCTGGCTGGCGCGACGCCCGACATGAGTGCGGCGACAACGCCGGCGGCGATGAATTTTTTCATTTGAACTTCCTCCCGTGCTGGGAAACGCGTGAAAACGAACGTAACCCGAAAGGGAAACGTAACCCCGGCAGATTTACCGTGCAAACGAAAACAGCTGTGTGACAACGGTTGTGGATAACGTCCAACCAACCCTCTTAATTTCAACAGGCAATCAGCTCGATTATCAGGGAAATCCATAAACTTATTTTTCCACCAAAAGGCCGGGCCGGGCTTTCCATTCCACACCGCATTGCGCATCATGTGCGCTGCAAAAACCAACCGACACAAATGTGCGAGGGGCCCTCATGTATGATTATGCTCTCCTTTGGGAATGGCTCAGCCTGGCCACACGCTGGCTGCATGTGATCACGGCCATCGCATGGATCGGATCGTCGTTTTATTTCATCGCGCTCGATCTTGGCCTGGTGCAGCGTCCCGGCCTGCCCGAAGGCGCCTATGGCGAAGAGTGGCAGGTCCATGGTGGCGGGTTTTATCACATCCAGAAATACCTGGTGGCGCCGCCGAACCTGCCCGAACACCTGACCTGGTTCAAATGGGAGAGCTATGCGACATGGCTCTCGGGCGTCGCCATGCTGGGCGTGGTCTATTATGCCGGGGCCGAGCTTTATCTGATCGACGCCAGCGTGCTTGATGTCACCGCGCCGGTGGCAATCGCCATTTCGCTCATTTCGATCGTGCTTGGATGGATCATCTATGATCTGCTGTGCAAATCACCGATAGGCCAGAGCACGGCCGGGCTGATGGTGGTATTGTTCGGCGTGCTGGTGGCGATGGCCTGGGGGTATACCCAGGTGTTTACCGGCCGGGCCGCGTTGTTGCACCTGGGTGCATTCACCGCCACCATCATGACCGCCAATGTGGCGATGATCATCATCCCCAACCAGAAGATCGTGGTGGCCGACCTGAAGGCGGGCCGCACGCCCGATCCGAAATATGGCCGCATCGCCAAGCAACGCTCGCTGCACAACAACTACCTCACCCTGCCGGTGATCTTCCTGATGCTGTCCAACCACTATCCGCTGGCGTTCGCCACCCAGTGGAACTGGCTGATCGCAGCACTTGTGTTCCTGATGGGCGTGACCATCCGGCACTGGTTCAACACCGTGCATGCGCGCAAGGGCAAACCGCACTGGACCTGGGCCGCGACCGTCGCCCTGTTCATCGCCATCATCTGGCTGTCGAGCCTGCCGCGTACCGACGAAGTGATCGAAGAAGCCTCACTGGCGCCGGTGCATGAGCGATTTGTCGCCAATGCCCATTTCGAGGCTGTCAGTGAAACGATTATGGGCCGCTGCTCGATGTGCCATGCGGCAGAGCCGTTCTGGGACGGGATCGCCCGTGCGCCCAAGGATGTGAGGCTTGAAACCGATGCCGACATCGCCCGCCATGCGCGGGAAATCTACATTCAGGCGGGGCGCAGCCACGCCATGCCGCCGGGCAATATCACCTTCGTCGAACCGGAAGAACGGGCTTTGATCGTCGCCTGGTACGAATCCACAATCGCGGGCGACAGCGGTCAATGAGCGTGAAACTTCTGCGCGGACGGGTGCTCAGTTTCAAATCGCGGCCGCAGGCGCGTGACGATCATGGCAGCTACGTGTTCGTGGAGGACGGCGCGTTACTCGTCGAAAACGGACGGATTGCGGCTTGCGGCACCTATGACGAGATCAGGCTCCGATCGCCGTCGGGTATCGAGGTGATCGATCACCGGCCGCTCATTCTGATGGCCGGTTTCATCGATCCTCATATTCATTTCCCGCAAATGCAGGTCACGGCGAGCTATGCGGCAAACCTGCTGGAATGGCTCAACACCTACACCTTCGTCGAGGAGCAGAAATTCGCCGATGCGGATCATGCAGCCCGCTTCGCCAGGCTTTTTTTTGACGAATTGCTGCGTCAGGGCACCACCACCGCTGCCGCCTACTGCTCGGTGCACAAGTGCTCAGCCGACGCCTATTTCGCCGAGGCCGCGCGGCGCAACCTGTTGATGGTCGGCGGCAAGGTGATGATGGACCGGAACGCGCCGGACGCGCTGACCGACACCGCTCAATCGAGCTATGACGACACCAGGGCGGTGATCGAGGCCTGGCATGGCAAGGGCCGCAATCATGTGGCGATCACGCCGCGCTTCGCCATCACATCGAGCCCGGCGCAACTGGAAGCCGCCGGAACGCTGGTGCGCGAGCATCCGGACCTGCTGATACAAACCCACCTGTCTGAAAACAACGCCGAGATCGCCTACACGCTGGAACTCTATCCGGAGGCAAAGGACTACACCGATGTCTATGCGCGTTACGGCCTGTTGACCCGCAAGATGTTGCTGGGCCACGCCATCCACCTGTCGGACCGGGAGATGGACGCCATTGCGGATGCCGGGTCTGTCGCGGTGCATTGCCCCACTTCCAACCTGTTTCTCGGCTCCGGGCTGTTTGATCTCAAGCGCATCAAAGAGCACGGCGTGCGCACTGCGATCGCCACCGATATCGGCGGCGGATCGAGCTATTCGATGCTGCGGACCCTGGATGAAGCCTACAAGATCCAGCAATTGCGCAATCACCGGCTGCCGCCGATCGAGAATTTCTGGCAGGCCACACGCGGCAATGCCGAAGCTCTGGGGCTTGTGGACCGTATCGGAACGCTGGAGCCTGGAACCGACGCCGACATCATCGCGCTCGACACGAGCGCCACACCGGCGATGCGGATCCGCATGGAGACCGTGCAGACCCTGGAAGAGGAACTGTTCGTCCTGCAAACGCTGGGGGATGACCGGTCCGTCAGCCAGGTCTATGTCGCGGGAGAGGCTGTTCGTCCAGAATAGATATCTGACGCGCGTCGCATTCAAACGCCTTGAGATGCCGCGCGTCAGTTCCTTGTTCTTGCATGTCGGAACCGCAAATCCGCTGCATTTTTTGTGCGGCAGGCATGAAATTCGGCGCTGTCATAATTTCGTCTTAACTTTTGGTTAACTCTCTTCATGCAAGCTGTTTGTCAGCAGCAGTCCTTACGAGGGTTGCTTATAAGTCGCGTGAGCACGGATGTACTGCCACGCGGCTTTCGCTTTTTCCGGCCCGCCGGTTTTTCGGTAGCACTTTTCCAAAAACCTCCGCCTCCGGGCGACACGCGGGCCGGGGCGCGCCTGTCAGCTGCCGCGATAGGTTGAATAGCTGTAGGCGGAGATCAGCAGCGGCACATGGTAATGCGCGCTGGTGTCGGCAATGCCGAAGCGGATCGGGATCACGTCCAGAAACGCCGGATCTGGCAGCGTCGTGCCGGTCGAGCGCAGATAGTCTCCGGCGTGAAACCGCAGTTCATAAACCCCCTTGGCAAGGTCAACACCGGTCAGAAGCGGCGCATCGACGCGGCCATCATCATTGGTTTGGACGGTCTTGAGCAGATGATGTTCAAGTCCTTCGACCCGCATCAACTCGACCACCATTCCGGCGGCGGGGCAGCCGCGGGCCGTGTCTAGCACATGGGTGGTCAGGCGTCCGGTTGGAAGCGGCATGGCGGACATCGGCGTCTCCTTGGTCAATTCGGTTCTGTGGCGATCAAATAGGGCGCATCGTAGCCGGCTTCTTCGAGATTGGAGCCGCCGCCTGCCCGATCCATCACCAGAAAATCGGCTGGTTGCCCCACCGCGATCAGCGGGTGATGCCAGACATTGGCGGCGTACTGCACGCCAACATGGCCCGGAACCAGGAATGCGCGCGGCTGCCCCGGTTTGCCATCGGCATCGAGGGCGACGACCGCGATCCAGGGCCGGCGTGTGAGCGGAAAGAAAGCCTGGCTGCCCAGCGGATGGCGCTCCATCATGTCGACCGGATAGGGAAACGCGCGCGGCTGGCCGCGAAACAGCGACAGGATCGTACGCCCGCCTTCGGCTTCGGTATCGGCCATGGCCAGCGCATGAAACCGCTCGGTGGTGCCGCCATTGATCATCCGCTTTTCGGCAGCGTCGATATCCATCACCGTGCCGAACGGCGCGAAGGCTTCCGCGGTCAGAGGTTCGAGGTCAAGCTTTTGCATGGACGCTCACATTTCCGCCAGAAGAGAGGTTATGCGAAACCCGGCGATCTTTTCGACCTGCGCGCAGGCGGTTTCGAACTCGGTTGCCTGATCATTGCCGATCCGGGTCTCGAAGGCTGACAGAATGCTGTCCTTGTCGTGCCCCTTGACGGCAATGATGAAGGGAAACCCGAAACCGCTCATGTAGCGGGTGTTGAGCTCGGTGAAGCGGGCATGCTCGGCCGCACTCAGCCGGTCAAGGCCGGCGCCGGCCTGCTCGGATTTCGATTCCAGCGTGAGATCACCAGAGATCGCCAGCTTTCCGGCCAGATCGGGATGGGCGCGCAACACGTCCATCCGCTCGGCATGACTGGCGGCACGAAACTCGGCGCATAGCGCCTGATGAACTGCGTTTGCCTGCAGCGGTTCAGCAATGCGGCCATGATCGAACGCCCGCTCGGCAATCCAGGGCGAGTGCTCGAAGACACCGCCGAACCGGTCGACAAAGTCAGTGCGGGCATTCATCGCTGTGTCTCCGGATGGTGATGGGCATGCCAGTGATTGGCGATATCAATGCGGCGGGTGATCCAGGCCTTGTCATGAGACGCGACATAATCGAGGAACCGCGCCAGTGCCGCGGCGCGCCCGGGCCGGCCGACCAGGCGGCAATGCAGCCCGATCGACATCATTTTCGGACTGCCGGCAGCACCTTCGGCCATCAGCACATCGAATGTGTCCTTGAGATAGGTGAAAAACTGGTCGCCGGAATTGAAGCCCTGCGGGGTGGCGAAGCGCATGTCGTTGGCATCGAGCGTATAGGGCACGACCAGATGCGGGCCCTTCGGTCCGCCGACCCAGTAGGGCAGGTCATCGGCGTAGGAATCGGCTGAATAAACGAAACCGCCCTCCTCCATGACGAGCTGCAAGGTGTTGACCGAAGGCTTGCCCTGATAGATGCCCAGCGGCCGGGACCCGGTCACATCGGTGTGGATGCGGACACATTCGGCAATGTGCCGGCGTTCTTCGGCTTCGGTGAAATCCTTGTATTCGAGCCATCTCAGCCCGTGGCTGGCAATCTCCCAGCCGGCTTCCTTCATCGCAGCGACAGCCTCCGGATTGCGCTGCATGGCGAGAGCAACGCCATACACCGTAACCGGCATGTTGCGCTCGGTGAACATGCGCCAGAGCCGCCAGAAGCCCGCGCGGGAGCCGTACTCGTAAAGCGATTCCATATTGGTGTTGCGCTGCCCCGGCCATGGTTGTGCGCCAACGATTTCCGACAGCAGGTTTTCCGACGCCGGGTCGCCGTCGAGAATGCAGCTTTCGCCACCTTCCTCATAGTTGACGACAAACTGGACCGCGCAATGCGCGCCGCCCGGCCATTGCGGGTCCGGCGGTGTGCGGCCATAGCCGGTCATGTCACGGGGATAGGGTGTCTTGCTCATGAATCCGTCCATTTAGGTTTGCGGCGAACGGTACCAGCACCGCCTCAAATGTCGAGACCTCGACTTTGAAGAAAAACCGCAAGCTGTTGCAGCGATTTCAGCCGGTCACAGTTTTACCGGCAGCCTTGGCGGTATGGTATTCGACCGAAAAGCTGTGGGGCATCTCGGGACCCTTTGTCCCGGTCACTTCTGCAACAACGCAATCGGCCATGCGATGAGCTATGCCGAAGCTGATCTTGAAGCCCCCGGCCATGGCCAGCACACCGGTCGCGCCGGGAACCGGGCCCAACATCGGATCGCGACCAACTGCGCGGGGCCGGACACCGGCCCAGCGCCGTATTACCGGCGCGTGCTTGAGGACCGGGCAGAGCTTGCGCGCCCTTGTGACAATTTCGTCGAGTTGAGTATCGGTGCTGACCGGGTCGTCATAATCCCGTTCGCTGGTCGAACCCACCGCGACATGACCATTGTCGTGGACAAGCACATAGACCCCGTCATGGTAGACCAGCGGCAAATCGGGGGATGCCTTGGCATCGAGCAGCGCCGCCTGCCCTTTCACTCCGCCGCCCAGAGCCCCGGCGGGAAGACCTGCCGCACGCGCGATCAATGGAAATGCACCAACACCGCTGGCGAGCGCGATGTGCCCGTAGGTGACCACCGATCCGTCGGACAGTCGGGCCTTGTGCTCCTCCGGCGTGACATCCATCACCGCAGCGCCGACACGCAGATCAACATTGGGCATCACCGCAAGGCTTGCCAGGAGCGCCCCGAGCAAACCCGGCGGCGACAGTCTGGCCGAAAGCGTTTCATGAACCACGCCGTGCGGAGCGCGCAGCATGTCCGGCCATCCGGACCTGACGGGCGCGTGGCTGACTTCCTGGCTGAAGCCCGCGCCCCAATTGGTGCGGGCCTCGGCAATCTGATCGATGGCAGCGCTTCGCCCGCGCTCTGAGGTCAAGGGCAGAATGCGGCCAACGCGTCGGTAACCGCACCTGGTTCCGGTTTCCGATTCCAGCCGCGCCACTTCATCTTCGAGATCGACCAGGGCGCGGAACTGGAAGTCCTTCTTGCCGTTCCAGCGTTCGGGGCTATGCGGCATCAACGCGCCCAGAAACCCGCCGCTGGCGCCGCAACCGGGAGGGCCGGGATCGACCAGCATGACCGACAGGCCGGCGCGAGCCGCTTTCACGGTAAGCCACAGGCCCGCAACACCGGCGCCGGCGACCAGGAGATCGGGAACAGCTTGACCGCCGCTCACCACGCCGTTATCGGCAACACCCATGATCGATCCTCCTGACACCGATGACGACGCAAGCCTGCAGCCCAAACAGCTGTCCTGGCACGAAGGCGATATGCCCTATTCGGAGGAATTTGGCGACTTCTATTATTCCCGCGCCGATGGCCGGGACGAATGCCGGCATGTGTTTCTGTGCGGCAACGGCCTGCCCGGGCGGTTTGCCGGACGGCAACGCTTTGTCATCGGTGAACTTGGCTTCGGCACCGGGCTCAATTTCATCGAGACCTGGTCGGTCTGGGAAGCTGCGGCCCCGGACGGGGCGTTGCTGGAGTTTCATTCCTTCGAACTGCACCCACTCAAACGCAGCGAAATGGCGCGCGCCCTGACCACATGGCCGGATCTGGCCGACAAGACCTCGCAACTGGCCGCGGCATGGCCCGATGAGCCATCGGGTGACATCAGGATTGATTTTCAGAGCGCCGGAAAGTCGCTCAGACTGTATATTTACACCGGGATGGCACTCGAAGCGCTCGGTACAGCGCGATTTGCTTCAGACGCCTGGTATCTTGACGGCTTCGCGCCTGCGCGCAATCCGGACATGTGGTCGCCGGAGTTGATGCGCCTGGTCGCGGAGCGGAGCGTCCAGGGCGGGACGTTTGCCACCTACTCCGCAGCCGGCTGGGTGCGGCGCAACCTGCAGGCAGCCGGGTTCACAGTGGAAAAACGCCCCGGCCATGCGGACAAACGCGACATGAGCGCCGGCGTTCTTGGTGCACGCGATATCAGCCCTGATTGATCCGGGCCGAAATTTCGGCGGGTAACCATTCCCGTATCTTCGCTTCGAGCTTTTCCGGGCTGATCGGCTTGGACAGATAGTCATCCATACCGGCTTCCAGGCACCGCTCCTTGTCACCGGTCAGGGCGTGGGCGGTGACGCCAACGACCGGCGTCCGACCAAGCCGGGAATCCTCGGCTTCGGCCTTGCGGATCGCCTGGGTCGCCTGATGTCCGTTCATCACCGGCATGGAAACATCCATCAACACCATTGACGGGCGGTGACTCTTCCAGAGCTCAAAGGCGCTGCCGCCATTGTCGGCAATCTGGTAACGCACACCAAACTCCTCGAGGATCTGCGTGAATACAATCTGGTTGACCTCGTTGTCCTCCGCCACGAGTACATCAAGATGGCTGTGAGGCGAAGCCTCGTTCCGCACCGGCGCTGGCTGTCCCTGATCCCGGAGGCGGGATTGATCCGGCCTTTGTTCTGAAGCCTGCGCCGGGGCCGACTGCGCCAGAGCGGGAATGCCGCCGCCTGCAGTTTTCAATCCAGCCGCAGCGCGTGGCGCCCCCTTGCCCTGCGATTGGGCAGTGACCTGCAGCACCTCGACAATGGTTTCGAGAAGCAGCGACGAGCGCGCCGGCTTCATCAGCGTGGCCTGCACGATACTTGACCTGATGTCGGTGTCGGAAGATTTGATGTCCATCGACGTCAGCATGATGATCGGCGGGTAATCAGCACCGAAATTCTGCCTGATGAGGCGTGCGGTCATCACTCCGTCCATGTCCGGCATGTGGTAATCAAGAATGATCGCGTCGACAGGCACCGCAAATTCCGCGGCAGCCTTGAGCACCTCGATGCCCTCCTGCCCGGAAACGGCGGCACAGGCATCAAATCCCCAGGCGGTCAATTGTTCGTTCAAAATGGCACGGTTGACCGCATTGTCATCGATGACAAGGACCCTGGAGCCCGTCACGTCGATTGGTGCAATCCGGACCGGTGCGGCATTGGCGTCAACCGGAAGTGCAATTTCGACAGTGAACACGGAGCCTTCGCCATCAACACTGTCGACGCTGATCCGGCCATTCATCAGACTCACCAGCCGCGAGGTGATTGCCAACCCGAGCCCGGTACCTTCATGTCGGCGTGTGGAGGAGTTGTCGACCTGGGAGAACTGCTCGAAGACCGCCTGGAGCTTGTCTTTCGGTATTCCGATTCCGGTATCCTGCACCCGGAGCTTCATTTCAAGCGCCTGGTCCGCGTTCACGGTTCCGGTCAGTTCGATCAGAACATGGCCGGCTTCGGTGAACTTGATGGCATTGCCGGCCAGATTGGTAATGATCTGGCGCATCCGCCCCATGTCGCCGATTACGCGGGCCGGAATTTCAGGATCAATGCGGACAATAAGCTCGATGTCCTTTTCCGCGGCACGGCTGGAGACCAGGGTCGCGACATCCTCGATCGCCTCGCGGATGTCGAACGTGGCCTCATCGAGAACCATTTGCCCGGCGTCGATTTTCGAGAAGTCCAGAATATCGTTGATGATGGTCAATAGCGCATTGCCGGACTTGACGATAATGTCGGTGAAGGTGCGCTGGCGCGTATCCATTTCGGTCCGGGACAACAGCTCCGCCATCCCCAGAACGCCGTTCATGGGAGTGCGTATTTCGTGGCTCATGTTGGCGAGGAATTCGGACTTGGCGCGATCGGCGATCTCGGCCTTGCCGAGCAGTTCCTTCAGTTCGTCTTCGCGCGTCTTGGCTTCAGTGATGTCGGTATAGGTAACGATCATCATTTGATTGGCTGTCGGTTTTGCGTCAATCCTGAGCCACCGCCCGTTAACAGCCTGGCGTTCGAGCGAGTGGGCTATTCCCTCCCGATGGTTTTTCAGGATCATCGCCCGGGTTGCTTTGGCATTTTCCTCATCGCCATAATCACCACGTTCCTGGCAGTAGGCGAAATATCCATCGAGCGTGTTGCCCGGAGCCACCACTTCCGCCGGCACTTCGAGCATTTCCATGAACGCATCATTGGAGAACTGGATTTTCTCCTGACTGGTGACAAGCAAACCTTGCGCCATGGCTCCGGCAGCGCCGCTGAGCAAATCGCCGGCGCGCTCGGTCTCGGCGCGGGCAAGAACCAGTTCCTTTTCGCGCTGCTTCAGTTCGGTTACATCAAAATACGAGATCATCCGCTTGCCCTCGGAAAGAGCCCGAACCGAATAGATCATCGTCCTGTCGTCGGCGCGGGCAAACTCCCGTGGTTCGACATACCCTTCACGAATTTCCTCGAGCCGGGCCTCGACGTATTTCTCAAAATTCTCTTCGGCAACCTGATAGATCCCGTTATGCCGATTAACGTCTATGAGCCGCCGGAAGGGTGCTCCGATATAGGCGTCTTCGGGCTGGATTTTCCAGATCCGGAAGAAAGCATCGTTGATCAGTTCAACATGGTGTTCACTGTCAACCACCACCACGCCCATGTGCATGGCATCGATAACGCTTTCGAGGTCGGAGCGGTTGATCTCGGCAAGCCGGCGCGCATCGAAGATTTCTTCTTCGCGGCGTTTCATTTCACTTACATCGATGGTCGTTCCCAGGAGATACCGGCGGCCGCCGGGATCGGTGAAGCAGACTTTCCGGTCAATCAGTTTGAGCTGCTCGCCCTTGGCGTTGGTGATATCCGCCTCGCTCTCAATGACTTCATTTCCATTCATCACCTTGATATCGACATCGCGCAACGCCTGGCCATGGTCGCCGAACATCGAATAATCGTCTTGGCCAATCATGTCTTCGCGAGGAATTCCGGTTAACTGGCCATGGGCGCGGTTGACGTATGTATAGCGGTACGCCTCATCCTTGACGAAGCTCGAGACCGGCATTTCGTCGAGGATGGCGCGGAACATCTCGTTTTCCGCCACCTTGCTTTCCAGAGCGGTTTCGCGCTCCTTGAGATTGGTGACATCGATCCGCAAACCCAGTGTGCAGCCATCGTTGAGTGACCTGTTGACAATGCGAAGCCAACGGCCGTTCTTGAGCTGCTCGACTGTTGGCTTGCCAATTTCGCGGTGCTCGAAAATCCGTTTCTCGATCCAGGCACTGCGGGCGTCGGGATCTTTCTCGGCGTCGATGCTGCAGGTGATTTCGAGGATCGACCGTAATGTCTGCCCGACTTCAAGCCTATAATCCGGCGCAGTGATCGCATCCATCGCCGGATTGACGTAGAGCAAAACATCGTCCGGATCATAAAGCACGATGCCGACATCCATGCGGTCGAAGATTTCATTGAACCTGTTCAGCATGGAGATATCAGAAGCAGCACTTTGCGGCTCGGAATGGTCCTGGTGCTGACTGGCCTTGTCCGGGGCGACCCAGCGCATCATCCCGCCGTCAGGCAGCGGAGTCTCGCGCCAGGGACCGGTCGCGGATTTATGAGAATGACTTTCCGCCACGATCCTTCCGCTTCCGTCAATCACCGCCACTGGCTGAGCTGCCGCTTCTATGGCAGCCTGAAGAAGCTTGTGGTCTCCGCGCACCGCCGTCTCCGAGCTCGGATTACTCACGTCCGGGAGAACCGGATTCTGGATTTCGGACCGCGCGGCATCCGGCTCAGCCTTGTGCAGCGGCCCGGTCTCGAAACGGACACCCGCAATTGGTTCGAAATGCCCGATGATGAAGGTTTTTCCGGTGGATTGACGCTTTCTGTGAATGCGAACGCGGTAGCGCCCGCCTTTCAAGGGATGCGCAAACAGGGCAACCTGGTCTTTTCCAAAAACAAGGCTGCGGCGCTCTTTCTCATCGCGGTCATTCTGCTCGACCGAATCAAAATGCTGATGACTTTGCTGACCAATGAGCAAGCCAGGCAGGCAATCCCACATTCTTGCGTAAGCCGCATTCACGGCAACATATCTAAGCTCTGAATCCTTGACAAATGCCGGATTCGGATCGTTTTCGATCCGCGCGCATGCATCCGCAAGCTCGTTATCGCCTTCCGTACTTTCCACCTCACCCATCCGGCAACCCCACTGATGCACGTCTTGGCCCGTCTCGCAGCCTGTCACATTGCATACCGGCTTTGAAGAAAACGTTAACCATGAGTTACACAATAGACTGGACTGCTTACGCGAGACTTGTCTGCGCTGCACGTGAAGGGGCAAAGCGATAATATGCACTCCGGCACGGCTTGCAGGAAAGAGTGGTCCAGCATAGCGTCTCGCACCAGTTGGGCCGCGACCGGGCGATTCCGAAGCGGCCTGAAAAACCGAAACGTGACGGGACCAAGGTCAAATGAGCAAGCTTGACGATATTGTACCCGCAGCCATTGAAAACACCGCAGGCGCACCCGAGCGGCGCAGACGTGCGGGCGGCGGACGCGGCGGAGACCGGGGCAAAGGCAGAAAAGGCCCGGCCACCTTGCGCTACCGGTCTATTCTCAACACCCAGGATCCTTCCCTGTTGCTGTCCGAGGAAGGACTCGAGGCGATTCACGAAGCCTCGCTGACCGTGCTCGAACAAATCGGCATGGACTTCATGCTGGCCGAAGCCCGCGACCGGCTGAAGGCCGCCGGGGCGACTGTCGTGGCCGGCTCCGAGCGGGTGCGGCTTGATCGCGGCCTGATTATGGACATGGTCGGAAAGGCGCCGGGACCATTCACGCTGCATGCCCGCAACCCCGAACGCAATATCGCCATCGGCGGCCGCAACATTGCATTTGCCCAGGTTGCCTCGGCGCCGTACTGCGCGGATCGCGACAATGGCCGCAGAACCGGAACCCAGGAAGACTTCCGCAACCTGATCAAGCTGGCACAATCCTTCGACATCATTCACATGACCGGCGGCTACCCGGTGGAGCCCACGGATCTGCACGCCTCAGTGCGCCATATCGATTGCCTGTCCGATCTGGTCAAGCTCACGGATAAGCCCTTCCATGCCTATTCGCTGGGCAGGGAGCGCAATCTTGATGCACTCGAGATCGCGCGCATCGGTCGCGGAATCAGTGCAGAACAACTCGAAGCCGAACCCTCTTTGTTTACAATCATCAACGCCTCATCGCCGCTTCGCTACGATGCGCCGATGCTGCAAGGCATCATCGAAATGTCAGCGCGCAACCAGGTGGTGGTGATTACACCGTTCACGCTGGCCGGCGCGATGGCGCCGGTGACCATCGCCGGCGCCCTGGTGCAGCAAAACGCCGAAGCCCTCGCCGGCATTGCCTTTACGCAGATGGTCCGCCCCGGCGCTCCGGTGGTTTATGGCGGGTTTACCTCCAATGTCGACATGAAGTCGGGCGCACCGGCCTTCGGCACACCGGAATACATGAAAGCGGTGATGGCCGGCGGGCAGCTGGCGCGGCGTTACGGGATCCCTTACCGCACGTCCAACACCTGTGCGGCCAACACGCTGGATGCCCAGTCGGCCTATGAATCGATGATGTCGCTGTGGGGCGTTGTTCAGGGCGGCGGCAACTTCATCATGCATGCGGCCGGCTGGATGGAGGGTGGCCTGACCGCGTCGTTCGAGAAATTCATCCTCGATGTCGACATGCTGCAGATGGTGGCCGAATTCCTGGCGCCTCTGGATACCAGCCCCGAAGCGCTGGCCATGGATGCGATACAGGAAGTCGGCCCTGGCGGTCACTATTTTGGAACCGCGCACACACTGTCGCGCTATGAAACCGCGTTCTACTCGCCAATCCTGTCTGACTGGAGGAATTTCGAAAGCTGGAGCCTGGCCGGACAACCGACCACCTACGATCATGCCAATCGCCTCTGGAAGGAAACTCTCGCCAATTACGAGGCGCCGCCGCTGGATGAAGCAATTTCAGAAGAACTCGATGCTTTCGTCACGCGGCGCAAGCAAGAGGGCGGCGTGCCGACCGACTTCTGATCAGGCTATCATCCGGGTTCTGCGGTTGGTGAGCCAGACGCCGACAACGGCGATCAGGGTCCCGAGGATCATCGGCAGGGTCAGGGTCTCGCCAAAGAGGAACCAGCTTTCGACCGCCACCGCCGGCGGCACCAGATAGGTCAGCGATGCGGCGCGGGACACCTGACCGCGCCGGATCAGATACAGAAGCAGCATGATCGAGACCAGGGACAGGCCGAGTACAGACCAGCCCATGGCCAAGGCGAATTCAAGGCTCCACACTATTCTCAGAGGCTCGAACACCAACGCCAACGGCAGCACCACCAGCAGACCTCCGACATATTGCAATGCCGCGATCGCGCGCAGATCGCCTTCCTGCAGATACCGCTTCTGGTAAATGGTGCCAAAAGCCACAGACGCCATGGCAACAACATTGATCAGCAGAGGGATCAGCGCCACCTGCAGCATCGCCGCATCAAGCGCCAGAAGACGCGGCAGAATGGCGACCGTCAGGCCGGCGAAGCCAAGACCGACGCCGAGTTTCTGCGCGAAATTCAAACGTTCTCCCACGAGATACGGCGCCGCGGTTGCTGTCAGCAACGGTTGCAACGCGGCGATCAGGCCTGAAACCGGCGTCGGCACGCCCTGCTCGATGGCCCACCAAACTCCGCCAAGATAGATGCCATGCAGGAACACGCCGGACAGAATGGCGTGTCTCCAGCCGGCGCGGGTGCTGGGCCAGGCAACCCGGCTGGCAATCGCGATGACGCCAAACAGTGCCGCCGCAAGGGTGAACCGGACGCAAAGAAAGGTCAGCGGATCGGCATAAGGGCTGGCATATTTCGCTACGATCCATCCCGTCGACCAGAGCATGACGAACAGGGCTGGCGCGATACGGTCAAGCGTCATCAATTCGGGCCTTGTTTCCAGAGCGTCAGGACTATCCCTTTGGTAAATCCGTCGCTTCGGAGGGTTAGTCGTGGCCCGCATCTTGCGCAAGTCTCTTGCCCCTGAGACAACAAGAACAACGGCTCGAGCATCCCGTGATTGCGGCCCATTGGCAACATCGCCGGAAATAATCACACATTTGCCGCAGAGCGGAGAATTCCTGCACGCTTCTTGCTTTCTGAATCCCGATACGATCTTATGTAGTCAAAAGGGGAGCGCCAAACACGTGCCTTTCGATGAAATGCTGACTTCGGACAACCTTCCGCGAGCACCCTATGAGGGGTACTTCAAATGGCATTCAGAGCAAAAACCCTCGGATCTGATCAAGAAGTCCCGGGACGCGGAAAACATCTTCCGCAAGACCGGCATTACCTTTGCTGTTTACGGCAAGGAGGACTCGGCAGAACGGCTCATTCCGTTTGACATCGTGCCGCGCATCATCTCCGGTTCGGAGTGGCGCAAGCTGGCGCAGGGGATCGAGCAACGGGTGATGGCGCTCAATGCCTTTCTCGATGACATCTATCACAAGCAGGAAATCATCAAGGCGGGTCGCGTTCCCCGGGCGCTGATCGAACAGAACGATGCGTTCCTGCCCGAAATGATCGGGATGCGTCCTCCCGGCGGCGTCTATACCCACATCATCGGAACCGACATCGTGCGCACCGGCGAAGGCCAGTTCTATGTTCTGGAAGACAATGCGCGGACACCGTCGGGCGTTTCCTACATGCTCGAAAACCGCGAAACCATGATGCAGATGTTTCCTGAACTGTTTCATCTCAACAAGGTGCGACCGGTCGAGAACTACTCGAAGCTTCTGCGCCAGAGCCTGGCTGCCCTGGCGCCTCCTGGCTGCACCGGCAAGCCGCGCATTGCCGTGTTGACACCGGGCATCTTCAATTCGGCTTATTATGAGCATGCATACCTCGCCGACCAGATGGGCGCCGAACTGGTTGAGGGCTCGGATCTGCGGGTGGTCAACGGCAAGGTGGCGATGCGAACCGTGCAGGGCTACGAGGCAATTGATGTTCTCTACCGCCGGGTTGATGATGATTACCTGGACCCGCTGACGTTCCGGCCGGACTCCACACTTGGCGTCCCCGGCATCATGGATGTCTATCGCGCGGGCAACATTACGATCGCAAATGCGCCGGGCACCGGGATTGCTGACGACAAGGCGATCTATTCCTACATGCCGGAAATTGTCGAGTTCTATACCGGTCGCAAACCGCTCCTGGAAAATGTACCGACCTACCGCTGTTCCGAACCCGACACTTTGAAATATGTGCTGGAGAACCTGGCTGAACTGGTGGTCAAGGAAGTCCATGGATCGGGCGGTTATGGCATGTTGGTGGGCCCGGCTGCGAGCAAGCGCGAACTGAGCGAATTCGCAGCCAAACTCAAATCAAAACCAAGCAATTACATCGCCCAGCCGACGCTGTCGCTTTCAACTGTGCCGATTCTGACCAAAAAAGGCCTGGCACCACGGCATGTCGATCTGCGCCCCTATGTTCTGGTGTCCAACAAGGTCCAAATCATTCCCGGCGGCTTAACCCGGGTGGCGCTCAAAGAAGGCTCGCTGGTCGTCAATTCCAGCCAGGGAGGCGGCACCAAGGATACCTGGGTGCTGGAGGATTGAACATGCTGGGAAGAACCGCAAACGGCCTGTTCTGGATGTTTCGCTATATCGAGCGCGCGGAAAATACCGCACGCCTGATTGACGCAGGTCTGAGAATGTCGCTGACCCGTATGGATGGGCAAGATGAAGACTGGGAATCGGTGCTGCGCAGCTCCGGCGTGTTTAGCGGCTACAGCGCCGCCAACGAGGAAGTCACCAGCGCCGACGCGGTGAATTATCTACTGCGCGACAAGTCAAACCCGTCCAGTGTTCTCTCGGCCATCGAATCCGCCCGCAACAATGGCCGGATGGTGCGCACAGCGTTGACACGCGAGGCCTGGGAAGCAACCAATGAATGCTATCTCGACATCAAGGCGAAGCTCTCGCGGCGGGTGTCGAACGCCGACATGCCTGCGATTATTGATACCATCAAACAACGCACCGGCCTGATCCGCGGCGCCTTTCACGGAACCATGCTGCGAACCGAACGCTATAATTTTTCGCGCATCGGAACCTTCATCGAGCGCGCCGACAACACCTCGCGCATCCTCGACGTGAAATATTATGTGCTTCTGCCCGCGAGTTCATATGTCGGCTCGTCACTCGACAATGTGCAATGGGAATCGATCCTCAGATCGGTGTCAGCCCACCGCTCCTATGGCTGGGTCTATGATGACGATTACAAGCCTTCAAATATTGCCGACTTTCTGATCCTGAATGGTCGTATGCCGCGATCGCTGGCGTACTGCTACGACAAGATCAACGCAAACCTGTCTTACCTCGAAAGGCAATACGGCAAACGGACGTCCTGCCACGAGACCGCAGCTGCGACCCAGGGAATGTTGCGGGAGCGCGAAATCAAGGAAATAATGGATACGGGCCTGCACGAGTTTCTCCAGGATTTCATCAGCCAGAACAGCCGGGTTGCTGCCGAGATCGCCGAAGCCTACCGGTTCTACCAGGACTGATCCCATGCAGCTTAAAATTTCACATGTGACTGAATATGCCTATGCGCAACCGGTTCGCTACGCTTTGCAGCGGCTGAGACTGACACCGCAGAACAGCCCGCTGCAGACGGTCAATTCCTGGTCGATGCAGGTCGAGGGTGGAGCTGTCGAAGCGCAATATCTCGACCATTTCGGCAATGTGGTCGAACTGGTCAGCGCAAGCCGCGACACCGAAGCCATCCGGGTGGTGGCGACCGGTGTGGTTGAAACCTTTGACAATATCGGCGTGTCCGGTCCGCATCGCGGATACATGCCGCTGTGGCTGTATCAACGGGAATCGGCGCTGACCAGACCCGGCAAGATGGTCCGGGAACTGGCGCGAGGTGTTGCAAAGGGTGAACCGCTTGAGCAACTCCATGGCCTGATGAGCTCGCTGCATCAGGCCATGGCCTATGTCCCGGGCGCAACCCAGACACAGACCCTGGCGGAAGATGCGCTGGCGGCGGGAAAAGGCGTCTGCCAGGATCACGCCCAGGCGTTTGCGGCCGCTGCCCGGGTGATGGGATTTCCAGCGCGCTATGTCTCGGGATATCTGATGATGGAAGAAACGCCGGACCAGGCAGCAAGCCATGCCTGGGCCGAAGCCCATGTCGCCGGGCTGGGCTGGGTTGGGTTCGACCCTGCCAACGATATCTCGCCCGATGACCGTTATGTTCACATAGCCTACGGCCTCGATTACAAGGACGCCGCACCTATTTCCGGCATTCGTACCGGAACCGGCGAAGAACAGCTTGCAGTCCGCATAACAGTTGAGCAATAAGAATCCGGCGGCACTTTCAAGGGCGGATTCGCATATCATGACTTATTGCGTCGGGCTTCGCCTCAACAGGGGCCTGGTCTTCATGTCCGATACCCGGACGAATGCGGGTGTCGACAACATTTCAACCTTTCGCAAGATGTACAGCTGGTGCGAGCCCGGCGACCGGCTGATTACACTGCTCTCGGCGGGCAATCTGGCCACCACGCAAACCGTGGTCAGCATGCTCGAGGAGCATACGAAAGCCGCCGGCGAGCGGAATCCCGGTATCATGGACGCGCCGTCGATGTTCGAAGTTGCCCGGATGGTGGGCGAAACTGTTCGCGAAGTGATCAAGACTGCATCGGACGGCGGTCATCAGAGCGAATCCACCTTCAGCGCCACCTTCATTCTCGGAGGCCAGGTCGCAGGCGGCGCGATGCGGATGTTCCTGATCTACCCGGAAGGCAATTTCATCGAAGCCACCGAGGACAATCCGTTCTTCCAGATCGGCGAGCACAAATATGGCAAGCCGATCCTGGTCCGGGCCTACGATCCGGAAATGAGCTTTGAGATGGCAACGAAGCTGCTCTATGTCTCGTTTGATTCGACGCTGAAATCCAATCTGTCGGTGGGGTTGCCACTGGATCTGCAGTTTTACGAGCGCGACAGCCTGACCAAGGGCTTTGAGAAGCGTGTCCAGGCCACTGATCCCTACTACCGCAAGATATCCGATGGCTGGTCGGATGCGCTGCGCTCGGCTTTCAACAGCCTGCCGGATTTCAAACAGGACTGAGCGCTACTGCGCCGCCGAGGCTGGACGAAGCCCGCCACATTCCTTGATGAACGAAACAACCTCTTCAATGCCCGCGCCGCGGCGCATATCGGTGAACAGATGCGGGCGGCCCTTGCGGCCAGCCGCCGCGTCACGCTCCATGACTGCAAGATCGGCGCCGACATGGGGAGCGAGATCCATCTTGTTGATCACCAGCAGATCCGACCGGGTGATGGCCGGCCCGCCCTTGCGCGGGATCTCCTCGCCCTGGCAGACCGAAATCACGTAAATCGTCAGATCGGCAAGATCTGGGGAGAAGGTGGCGGCGAGATTGTCGCCACCTGACTCGATGAAAATGACATCGAGATCGGGGTGACGCTGGTTGAGCGTGTCGATGGCGCGCAGATTGAGCGAGGCGTCCTCGCGGATTGCCGTGTGCGGACAGCCGCCGGTCTCGACGCCGATCACCCTGTCAGACGGCAGGGCCTGCATCCTGACAAGCGCCTCCGCATCCTCGCGGGTGTAGATGTCATTGGTGATGACGCCGATGGACCACGCGTCACGCATCGCCTTGCACAGCTTGTCAGTGAGCGCGGTCTTGCCGGAGCCGACAGGTCCGCCAATGCCTATGCGCAGGGGTCCGTTGGGTGAGGTCATGACAGGAACAACCTTGGTTGGAGAGTTTCATGGGTCATCGAGGCAATATCGGCGATGAAGGCCGCGCCGCCGAGATCGTCCAGCGTGGTGCAAGCCGCGAGCCGCGCAGTGCGTTCAATGACCGGCTCCAGTCCGGCAAGGGCCTTGGCTGCTCCATCCTGACCGACAACCGACAGCCTTATGGCGCATTGCAGCTGATTGGAGACGAAGGCGTGCAGATAAGCTCCGGCCGCCAGATGCGGATCGATCCGCTCAAGTCCGGCGGCGGCGCCGACGACCACCGGCAGCGGCGCGCCCCGGCCCGGCAGGCGGGCTGGTTCGATCCAGTGCGACACCGCCTCGAAAAACGAAGTACCCTGATTGAGGGTCTCGTCGTGACGCTCCTGCCCCACGCACAAGGCGAGGCAAAGCTGCGACAGTTCGACAATCGTCTGGTCTTGTTCTGCACCGCGGTGGGCCTGAACCAGAATGACGCAATCGTTCCACAGCGCACCCTGGGTGCTTTGAACGGTGATCCAGTCCACCAACGCTGCCTGCTGGTTGATGTGGCCCGCTTGCACGGCTTGCTCCAATCCGGCGGAATAGGCAAAACCGCCGATGGGAAACACCGGCGAGAGCCAGCTCATCAAACGCAGAAGCGCGGTTGCATCGGTCATTTGGCAGACTCGCGCCGCAGCCATTCGTTGACCGCGTCCCGCATCGTCGATCCCGTGTGAGATTTCATCCACGCCATGAAAGGCCGGTCAAATTTGAAATGATCGCCGATCTGCGCCCTGAAAAAACGGCGCACGTTCTGGGTATTCTTGTAATGCGCATCAATCACGGTCTCGCTAGAGATCGGGGCGCTATGCCAGTCGCGGCTTTCAGTCATGGTGGTGTCCGTGATCACCGTGCCCGTGATCATCATGATCGTGATGGTAGTGAGCGGCATGTGCCCCGCCATAGGCGCCGCCTTCGGGATCAAACGGCGCTTCAATATCTGTGACCGAAGCGCCAAGGCCCAAAAGCATGTCGCGGATCACGTGATCGCGCCTGATGCGGATGGTCTCAACTGCAATTTCAGCGGCCAGATGCCGGTTGCCGATCTGCCAGGCGATTGCCAGGAGATGCGCCGCGTCCCTGCCCCTGACCTCCATCAGCGCCTCGGGTTCGGCGCGAACCTCGACAATGCGCCCGTCATCAAGCACCAGACCGTCGCCATGGCGCAACAGCCGCGCGGCGGGAAGATCGAGCAGAAAGGCGATGGTTGACCCATTCTCCAGCCGGTCGGACACCATGCGCATCCGGCGGCGATGGCGCGCGGTTTCATCCAGCGTGATGGTTGCTGTGGGATTGTGGAAATGGCGGGTAACGGAGGTCGCGGTCAGCATGATCGAACTCTATACCAGACCGTTCCGATCCCGCCAGAAGAAGCAGGTCGCGAACCCGCTGTTTTTCTATCCGAACAGTATTTTCTCGATCTGGGGCACCGGGTGCCTGGTGAGATCCTTGGCAACTTCGGCAATTATCCTGCTGGAGACCGCCTCCGACAACGACTTGCGCAACTCGCCCATGATCACCGCCGGTGCGACAATGACAATCTGCTCGAAGCGGTCCGCCAGGGCATTCTGCTTCAGCAATGAAGCTATCTCATGAGCGAATTCATGTTTGGCCAGACGGTGCCAGTCGGTCTCCTGCACCGCGCTGCGATGGGCATTGCCCAGGCCATCGGACAAGCGTCCCGGGCGATCCGTGCCCTGCGCTGCAGTTCTCGGATTTGGTTGCTCAAACGCGTTGAAGACTTCCAGCGCCGGATGATCCGGCGTATCGGCGTTGACCAGGAACAACGCTTTTTCGCCATCGGCAACCAGAACCCAACCGTTGCGCCGCAATCTGATACCAGACATCGAACCCTCCAATCTGATGGACTGAACACTCGATGTAGTCACAAATTGTGGCAATTCAACTTGGGAAACAAGCACCTGCAATGCTGAATCCGGCGATCGCAAGCAAAGCGGCCTAGCGAACTCGAACGTCACGGGAAGGACGGCTGCCTACGGCCATCCACTGCGGCTTACATTCCGTTGAGCAAATCCTGAATGGCCTGCTGACGTGTCGTGCCGCGAGCCACGAAGACACTCTCGGGAGTGTTGGCAAGACGGTCCGCCTGGGACGCAAAATTGATCGACTGGGCGGCAGCACTGAAGAAACGGCGAAAACGGTTGTGTGTGGCAATTGCCATGGGATAACTCCTTGGTTGCAGCGCAACAGTACCACATACTGCACTGCGGAAAATTGCCGATTGATTGACCCAGCCATGCGCTGGCGGCATGAGTGAGGCCCTAGAGAGGTGTCTGGATCAAAACCAATAGGAACGGATGCGCAGCCCTGCCCGACATCCGTTCGGCGTCATTGTGACGATGAGTGGAAGCACTCCCGCGATCCACCAAGGAATCGGGTGGATTCAAGCCGAAAATGCCATTCGCCGGATCTAGTGGTCTGACCGAAACAGATGATACCCATCTGTTTCGAAAAGTCAGCCCACAAGCTATTGATCTGGTGGGGCGATTTGTCCTGGCAGATGGGAACCATCTGTCAGGATCGCACCACTAGAACATGAAATACCGCTGCGCCATCGGCAGCACCGTGGCTGGCTCGCAGGTCAGCAGTTCGCCATCGGCGCGAACCTCGTAGGTCTCGGGATCGACCTCGATATGCGGCAGCGCGTCGTTGAGCACCATGGAGGCTTTGGAAATGCCGCCGCGGGTGTTCTCCACAGCGCACATCTGCTTGCCGGTTCCAAGCTTGTGCGCCAAGCCGTCCTCGATCGCCGCCTGGCTGACGAAGGTGACGGAGGATTCGGTACGGGCCTTGCCATAAGCGCCGAACATCATCCGGTAGTGCACCGGTTGCGGCGTCGGGATCGAGGCATTGGGGTCGCCCATCGGTGCGGCCGCGATCATGCCTCCGAGCAGCACCATATCGGGTTTGACGCCAAAAAAGGCCGGATTCCACATCACCAAATCGGCGCGCTTGCCCACTTCGATGGAGCCGATATGGCTCGATATCCCCTGCGCGATGGCCGGATTGATGGTGTATTTGGCGATGTAGCGGCGGACGCGGAAATTGTCGTTGTCGCCGGTCTCCTGCGGCAGGCGCCCGCGCTGGCGCTTCATCTTGTCGGCGGTCTGCCATGTGCGGATGATGACTTCGCCGACACGGCCCATGGCCTGGCTGTCAGACGCGATGATCGAGAAAGCGCCGATGTCGTGCAGGATGTCTTCGGCGGCAATGGTTTCCTTGCGGATGCGGCTTTCAGCGAAAGCGATATCCTCGGGGATGGCGCTGTCGAGGTGATGGCAGACCATCAGCATGTCAAGATGCTCGGCGATGGTGTTGACGGTGTAGGGACGGGTCGGATTGGTCGAGGACGGGATGACGTTCTTCAGGCCGCAGACCTTGATGATGTCGGGCGCATGGCCGCCGCCGGCGCCTTCGGTGTGGAAGGCGTGAATGGTTCGGCCCTTGATGGCGTCGACGGTGCTTTCGACAAAGCCGCTCTCGTTGAGCGTGTCGGTGTGGATCATCACCTGGACGTCATACCGGTCGGCAACGGAGAGGCAATTGTCGATGGCCGCGGGCGTGGTGCCCCAGTCCTCGTGAAGTTTGAGCGCGCAGGCACCGCCGAGAATCATTTCCTCGAGCGCTGCAGGCATCGAGGCGTTGCCCTTGCCTGACAGGCCGATGTTCATCGGAAACGCATCCATGGCCTGGATCATGCGGCCGATGTGCCATGGTCCCGGCGTGCAGGTGGTGGCCAGCGTGCCGTGCGCCGGGCCGGTGCCTCCCCCAAGCATGGTGGTCAGCCCGCTCATCAGCGCTTCCTCGATCTGCTGCGGACAGATGAAATGGATATGGCTGTCAAAGCCGCCTGCGGTGAGAATCTTGCCTTCGCCGGCGATCACCTCGGTGCCGGGCCCAACAATGATGTCGACGCCGGGCTGGGTATCCGGATTGCCGGCCTTGCCGATGGCGGCGATGCGGCCATCCTTCAGTCCGATATCGGCCTTGAAGATGCCGGTGTGATCAACCACCAGCGCATTGGTGATGACAGTATCGACAGCGCCATCGGCGCGGGTGACCTGGCTCTGGCCCATGCCGTCGCGGATCACCTTGCCGCCCCCGAACTTTACCTCCTCGCCATAGGTGGTGAAGTCCTTCTCGACCTCGATAAAGAGTTCGGTGTCGGCAAGCCGTATCCTGTCGCCCACGGTCGGGCCATACATGGCGGCATAGGCGGCGCGGGAAATCCTGGCGGGCATGGGCGATCCTCGGTTCGTTCAAACATTCAGAAATTCAGAATGCAAATAACGGGCCATTAGCGATCAGTGAGCCCTTCGCGCAGTTGATCAATCCGGTCACGGGTGAGTTGTGCCAGACAGGCGCTGCCAACCATGGACTGGCCGGTGCCGCCAAAAAACGCATAGGACTGATACTCGCACTCGGCGTCGCGGAACTTCAGCCAGGCGCGCTGGGCCGTGCGCAGTGCTTCAAATGCGGTTGGCACGCCTCTCGATCTGGCGTCCTCGGCAATATATTCGTCCTGCCTCTTCGCCGCCGCCACTGCCTCCGGCCACAGCGCGTTGAGATCCGCGTCGGCGTTGTCATAGTCGACGCCTGCACAATAGGTCATCGAATACTGGTCCTGCGGATCAATGCAATCGGGCAGATCATCGGCGAGCGCCGGGCCGGCACCCGTCAACAGCAAACACAGCAGCCACCTGAGGCGGACTTTGGTCATGGTCTTTTCCTTCACGAGGTCACGCGGCGGACGAGGCGCTTGCGATTGGCGCGGGCTTTTCTGGTCAGCGACTTTGCCGCAACAGAGACGGCTTCATCCGGACGCCCGCCGCGCATTGCGGTGCCGGCGGCAGAGGTTGCCGCCTTGGCGAAAGCCGGCAGCTTTTCCTTCACCATTTTCTTGTTCTCGGATTTTGCCACCGGCCACAGTCCCGCCATGCCCATCATGCGCATGGTGACCACCGCCTGGGTCTCGAGCGCCAAGGTTCCCAGATCGATGCTCGTCCGCCAAAGATCGAACGCGGTCGGCTTGCGCCGCGCCATCAGAGTTTGCCCATGATCTGCTGGCGGAAGCCATAGACTTCCCGGCCGCCCGACAGCGGCACAAGCGTGACATCGCGCTCCTGGCCTGGCTCGAACCGCACCGCGGTGCCGGCAGCGATATCCAGCCTTTGACCGCGCGCCCTGTCGCGGTCAAAGCAGAGAGACAGATTGGTTTCGAAGAAATGGTAATGGCTGCCGACCTGCACCGGCCGGTCGCCGGTGTTGGCCACCTTCAGCGTCACCGTCGCAGAGCCGGAGTTGAGTTCGATATCGCCTTCGGGCGTAAGAATTTCACCTGGGATCATCTGCGTATTCTCCGTGTCCGGTTTCAATCAGCCTGCAAATGCCAGCGCCAACCCGGCTGCCGCGGTAGCCCAACCTGCAGAGCGGGTCAAACGCGATTTTCCATGCGGCTCATGACGGCGAGCCAAGCCCAGCCCAAGCGCGATGCCGGTGGCATGCAGTGCGGCGGTGGCGAGCATGAAACCGATGGCGAAGTATGCAGCGCCGGCCTGACCCAGTTCGCCACCATGGGCGTGGCCATGGAAGACGGCGAAAAAAGCCACCGTGACGGCCATGCCGGAAACGGAGAACGGAAACGCCAATGCCACCATCAGACCGATGAAGATGATCGAAGCCAGAATCACCGGCTCGACGAACGGAAGCGGTATGCCGGCAACAGCGGCGGCGAATCCAAACCCCATGGCGCCGACAAAGGCTGCCGGGACTGTCAGCATGGCGCGTCCACCAAGCGACGCCGCCCAGAGACCAACCGCCAGCATTACCAGAACATGGTCAAGTCCGAAGAATGGATGAGAGAACCCTGCTGCGAACGAACCATGTTCCGCCGGATTGAGATGGGCGAAAGCCGGAGCCGTGGCGGCGGCAAGTGCTGCTGTTGCAATGAAAAAGCGTTTGATCATCTTGAAAGTCCTTCTTTGGTCAACACGGCGCCCTCAATTGGTCGCGCCGTCAGGATGAATGCACGAAGCGTGCGGCCCGATAGTGCTCCTTCCCGATGCGCGATGTCGAGGGGATAAAGCGTAGTCACAATGCACTTTCTACCGTATCGGCTCATGGACGGTGACCAGCTTGGTTCCGTCGGGGAACGTGGCCTCGACCTGGATGTCGTGGATCATCTCGGCAATGCCCTCCATCACCTGATCGCGGGTGATCACATGGGCGCCTGCCTCCATCAGATCGGCCACAGCACGACCGTCGCGGGCGCCCTCGACCACGAAATCGGTGATCAGGGCGATGGCTTCGGGATGGTTGAGCTTGACGCCCCGCTCAAGCCGCTTGCGCGCCACAATGGCTGCCATAGCGATGAGCAGTTTGTCTTTTTCCCTTGGTGTCAGGTTCATGGTGTCTCTTTCATATCGACCAGACTTTCGGCACGCCGCCGGCTGGATTGAGCAGCCGGATCAGCGGCACAAGCAGCTTGCGCAGTTCATAACTGTCTTTGGCGACAATCCTCGCAAGAAGCTTGCCAGTTTCATTGCCAGAGGTTTCGGACCTGCGCTGTGACACATGGCTGGCGCCGCCGGACGCGCCAATCAGGGCCCGCGTTGCAGCCAGCCTTGCCTCGGCCTCGGGCGCAACCAACAGCACGGTTGCCATCGCCAGTCCGCCATTGGCGACCGCTGAGCGATCCAAGGCATCCGCGATGTCCGGGCCAAGCCGCATGTCCTCGGCATGCAGCAGTCGCCCGTCGAGACGGACGCGCCAGCGATCGCGGAAATGGCCTTCGATGACGGATTCCTTCATGGCGAGGCGGCCGAACACCACAGGTTCCACCATCAGCAACCTGGATCCCGCCGCCATATCCACCTCGATGTGGCGGCTCAGCCGCGCCCGGTCGAACAGGATGGTTTCCTGCGGCAGCCAGGTCAGCGAACTGGCGGGATTGAGGGTCAGCCGCACAGATACCTGCGCTTGGCTGGTCCCATGCGCCTTGTAGGTCTTCTCACAAGCCTGGGTGGCGAGCGTCATCGACGCGCCCTCTCCTGCTTCGAAAGCCCAGCCCATGCGGTCGCCGCCGGTCAGTCCGCCGGCGGTGTTGATCAGCACCGCCTCGAGCGGAGATCCGCGCGGAACACGCGGAATTCGAATACGCGCAGAGCCTTCCTGAAACAGCCGGTCGATCCGGCTCTCTCCGGCAGACTGCTTGACCCTGAGACGTCCGCTGCCACGCGTGCGTTGCAAGGCAGGGCCCGGTTGCGTTGTGGGAAGGGGAAGCAAGGAGGTCATCAGCGCCTGTCAATTTGTCCGGCCCGATCATCGGAAAAGCCTTGCCCGTACGCAAGGGTGTTTCGGACACTACCCCGGTTGAATTCTCCCCCCGACCGGAAGCTGTGATCAAACGGCAGGCAATACGCCCAAGGATTGAGCGAAATTGTCCAGTCAACGCAAGCGACAATGCCCCCAAAAAAATCGACAGACGAGGAAATCGGCAGACGACTCGTCGATTTTCGGCGCTTGCAGTGAAACCAAATCGGCTCAGCTGCGTTATCAAGTCAGACACGCTCGCACTGGACCCAAACGCTACAATCACCGGAAAGGGCTAAACATGTTGATTTCTATGCTTGCACTTGCGATGAGCATCGCCATGATGGCATCGGCCATCGTCATACTCTATAATGAAACCTTGGCCCGGAAGCACCCGACCTCGTTCGAGTGAGCTTGCGTCCGTTTTTCGCCGCACCAAAATGGAGCCTCTAGATGACCAGACTCGTCCTTTCCACCCTTTCGGCAATTGCCATGTTGGCTGTTGCAGGTTGCTCAACAACCGAACAACGCGCCGGCACGGGTGCAGTTGTGGGCGCCGGTACAGGCGCGCTTGTCGCCGCCGCAACCGGTAGCCGAGGCAGCGGTATTGCAACCGGCGCCCTGATCGGCGGAGCCGCCGGCGCGCTGATCGGCGCGGCCACCACCCCGGGCATGTGCCGTTACCGCGATGCTTCTGGCCGCATCTATGAGGCCCGCTGCTAATCAACAGTTGCTGTCAAAGGCAGCGTTGAACAAACCCTGTCCCCTGGCTTCAAGCCAGGGGACAGGGTTTTCATGCTGAAGTTTTCGAGCAATGCCCCGTAACCATTCTTAACCTATCCCGTGAGATAATCCGCGGCGTAGTTGAGCGATCGGGTTTCCCCGGTGTCAAACCGCTTGATCAGCATACCGTCCTGTTCACTCACATCGATGAGCTTGCCTGCGCGCGGACTGGCCGCGCACGCGCCTATTACCTGACGGATGATGATTTTTCGCTCCGACCCGAGGTCGAAACAGGTTGGCACACCTGACCGGGTAAATTCGTTTTCGCCACAGGAATCAGCATGACCAAGCGGTGACGCCCGCGCATCTTCGATGCCGAGCACACCGGCATGACGCCCGGACCAGGGCGCATAATTGCGCCCGCCATTGCTCATCCACAGCATGGTCACCGGCAGCACACCTGGTTGCTTGAGCACAATCACATGGTCCTGTTCCGCCTTGCGGCTGACGACGGTCCAGCCCAACGAATGCACGGGCGCTTCGGACCTGGTGTCTTCCACCCCAACATCTTTCACGCGAGCATCCTTCACCTCAGCGGCTTCCACCAGAGTGAGGAAATCCTCATGATTCTGGCCAGGCGGATATCGGGTGAGATCCGCAAAGCCTCCGTTGGCCAGCGGAAATTCTGTCAGATCGGTCGATTGTGCCGGGTAAGCCAGGATCGACCGGCCGCGCGAGGGATCCATCTCCAGCGCTTCGGATGGCGTCCGGGCACCTTGTTTGGGCGAATACGCCAGATCGCCGCCATTTTCCATATGCACCATGACATGGTGGGCTGCGGAGATGGCACCGGAGCCGCCGGTAAAACTGTGTTGCTGATAGACAAACGGGTGGCCGGCAACCAGCATGATCCGCTTTTCCACGGTGGCGCCCATGACGCGCCGTTGGAGCCGGAAGGCGATGGTCAAGCGATCATCCTGCCGCAGAGTTTCGACATGATCCCACACGCTGTTGGCGGACCAGCCATGCGAGGGAGCATTCTCGATGTCGTTGCGGCCGAACGGCGCGCAGAAAAAGTCGCCGGACAGACGCTTCACATTCGGCGCGGTTCCGGCCGGAAACTCGGTTGCCGGATCATCCACCCATGGCGCGCGATGCAACGGCGAGAGCAGGCGCTCGCCATCGCGGATCTTCAAATCGGCGATATGGCCGACACTTGCATCAAGCTTCAGGGAGACGGGATCAAGGTCGATCGAATGAATGGTCATGGTCGAATCCGGACAAGTTCGCCTTCACCTACAGGCTGTTTCATGCAGCTGGCAATAACGGCAGCCCATATGAGTGATCACCACGGGGGTTGTTACACTCGCCCGATCTGATAGTGCGTGCAGGCCCAGCCGGACTGCGGGTATGATCCGGCGATCCCTGAGACGGAGTTGGAATGCCAACACTGAACAAAACCGATGTGGTTGTGCTTGGCGCGGGAGCGGCGGGCATGATGTGCGCCATTGAAGCCGGCCGTCGCGGCCGCTCGGTCACGGTTATCGATCATGCGCGCGCTCCGGGGGAGAAAATCCGCATCTCGGGCGGCGGCCGTTGCAATTTCACCAACTTGCACTGCAAGCCGGCCAATTTTCTGTCAAGCAACCCGCATTTCGCCATATCGGCGCTGAAATCCTTCACACAGCATGACTTTATCGATCGCGTCAAAGCCCGTGGCATCGCCTGGCATGAAAAGACGCTGGGTCAGCTGTTTTGTGACGGATCGGCGCGCGAGATCATCACCATGCTCACCGATGACATGGCTGAGGCGGGGGTGCGGCTGGAACTGGCAACCGGGATCACAGCTGTCGAAAAGGTGGAGTCCGGCTTTGAGACCCGGACCAGCAGCGGCACGTGGCAATCGGAGCGGCTGGTTGTGGCCACCGGCGGCAAATCGATCCCCAAGATGGGCGCCACCGGGCTTGGTTATGATATCGCCCGCCAATTCGCACATGACATCACCGACACCCGTGCCGGGCTGGTGCCGTTCACCTGGGCCTCCAACATGCATGAAAGCTGGGGGGCGTTATCTGGCGTTTCGCTTGAGGTCCAGGCATCCTGCAAGGGTGCGGCCTTCGACGAGGCGATGCTGTTTACCCATCGCGGATTGTCGGGCCCGGCAATGTTGCAGGTCTCGTCCTACTGGCGTGAAGGTGATACGGTCATGATCAATCTGGCACCGAAGATCGATTTGTCGTCACATTTGAGATCTGAACGCTCGGCACGCCCGAAGTCCTCGGTCTGGACCGTTCTGGCTGATGTGCTGCCCAAGCGCCTGGCTCAACAGCTTGGCAACGAGGCCGGGGCGGCCACGTCGAAACTGGCGGATTTGAGCAATGCAGCGATCGACCAGATCGTGGCCGGTATTCATGCCTTTGAAGTCGTGCCGGGCGGAACGGAAGGCTACCGCACGGCGGAAGTAACGCTGGGCGGTGTCGAAACCGGTGGAATCCACCAGAAAACCATGGAAAGCCGGCGGGTTCCGGGGCTGCATTTCATCGGTGAGGTTGTGGATGTGACCGGCCATCTCGGCGGTCATAATTTTCAATGGGCCTGGTCCTCCGGCGTCGCGGCAGGGCGGTCGGTCTGACGGATAATGCAGAAGACCCGACCCTGCGCAGAACAGGAGGAGACAAAAATGCGAATTTTATTCACAGGCGGATCCGGCAAGGCCGGCAAACATGTCATTCCCTACCTCATCGAGCATGGCCATCGCGTGGTCAATGTCGACCTGACGCCGCTTGACCATCCGGGGGTCGACAACCTGACGGCGGACATCACCAATTCCGGGCAAATGTTCAACGTCATGACCAGCTATGCCGATTTCGATGAGCTGGAGCCGGGGACCGGCGTGCCCAAGTTCGACGCCGTGGTGCATTTCGCCGCCGTGCCGCGGATTCTGATCCGTCCGGACAACGAGACCTTCCGGATCAACACTGTGGGCACCTACAATGTGATCGAGGCAGCGGTAAAACTTGGCATCAACAAGATCATCATCGCCTCATCGGAAACCACCTATGGCGTGTGTTTCGCCGATGGCGAAGTCAATCCGGCCTCACTGCCGGTGGATGAAGACATGGATGTCAATCCCATGGATTCCTACGGCATGTCGAAGGTCGTCAACGAGCAGACCGCGCGCGGTTTCCAGCGCCGTTCCGGCTTTGACATTTACGCGCTTCGCATCGGAAATGTGATGGAACCGCATGAATATGACCGGTTTCCCGGCTTCTTCGCCCATCCCGAAGTCCGCCGCCGCAACATCTTCTGCTATATCGACGCCCGCGACCTGGGTCAGATCGTAGACCGGTGCCTGAAAACCGACGGGCTCGGCTTCCAGATCTTCAACGCCGGCAATGACACCAATTCGGTTGATATGCCGACAGCCGAGATCGCAGAACGGTTCTTCCCCGGCGTTCCCTTTACCCGCGAGATGGGCGAGCATGAAGCGCTTTATTCCAACCTCAAGATCCGCGAGATGCTCGGATTTTCCGAAGAACACAACTGGCGTAAATATGTGAAATAGGTATTTCCGGTTTACAAGTTGCCATCATGCATTGGCTGCGACGGCTCTGTTTCAAGGCAGCGGAACGCCAAGCGCAAACCGGAACAGGCTGTAAAACCCGGCCATGATAAAAATGCCGGACACCGCAAAGACGAGCGCGTTCTTGAGGTCCCAGCCCTCATGGCGGGCGGCGATCAAACTGCCGGCAAAGGCAATCGCGGTCGCCGGCAGGAAGCCTGCGAGCGGCATGAGAATACCGCAACCGATCATGCTGGCGACCAGCAGCAACCGCCGCCACCAGTCGCCGTTGCCAAATCCGTTGTCCGGGTTCGGCCGCAGCCAGGAATAGATGATCACCAGCGCTGAGCAGAAAATCAGCGCGTAGGCGACAAAGGTCGGAAATACTACGGAATCCGTGTCCGAATAGGTGGTCACATCGTAAAGCGTGAGCACCCCTGCGCCGATGAAGAGGCTCGCGATGACCAGTGTGCCGATGTCTTTCGATCCGGTTTTGGAGGGTGTCTCAGTCATTGGCGCCGGCCTGCATCTGGAGGGTCCGCTTTGCCCGGCGGCTTTGAATGGCCGGGTAAACCAGCGACAGGATGGTGAAGGCGATAATCGCCAGCGAAATCGGTCTTCCGAAGAACATGCCGGCGAGATTGCCGGTGGCATCCCCGATGATCCAGGCCTGGACAAAGCCCTGCTCGGCGATCGGACCAAGGATAAGCCCCAGCACAATGGGTGAAGCGGCAAAACCGAAGCGCGACAACACCCACCCGACAGTCCCGAGCACGATCATGATCATGACATCGGAGATTGAATTGCGAATGGCAAATGTGCCGATGATGGTCATGAAGCCGACGGAAGGCACCAGAATGGTCTTGGGGATGGTGACGATGGTCTTGTAGGCATAGCGCCCAATCAGCAGGCCGGTCGGCAACATCAGGATCGTCGCGATAATCAGGCCGAAAATGAAGGTGTAGACAATCGATCCGCCACCATCAAACAGCGTCGGACCTGTTCTCACCCCCTGCACCAGGAGCGCGCCAAGAATGACAGCATCGGGCGGTGTGCCGGGAATGCCCAGCACCAATGTCGGGATGAAACCGCCGCCAACGGTGGCGTTGTTGGCGGCTTCTGTCGCCATGACGCCATCGGGTTCGCCCTCGCCGAACTTTTGTCCCGGCCTGGCCGTGCGCTTGGCCTCGGAATAGGCCACCAGACCTGCCACCGACCCGCCGGCCCCCGGCAGGATGCCGATCACCGTGCCGATGATCGAGGAGCGCAGCAGATTGAACCGGGATTTCCAGGCGATTGCCGCGCCCTCGCGGAAACGCACGGCGCGACCGCCCTGCTCTACCTTGAGATGACGCTCAGGCGTTGCCACCAGATCTATGAGAACCGGGATGCAGTAAAGCCCGATCAGCGCGCCGACCACTTCGATGCCCCCGATCATGGTGGGGCTGCCGAAGGTCAGGCGGATATCGGCCGAGATTTCCGCGACCCCGACGCAGGAGAGAAGCATCCCAAAGGCGCCGCCGGCCAGGCCCTTGAGCACATTGCCGGTTGACAGGGAAGCGATCAACGACAGGCCGAAGATCGAGAGCCACAGATATTCCACCGGCCCGAAGGCCAGTGCTACCGACGATAGCGGCGGGGCCAGCAGCAACAGCGCCAGAGCTCCAACCATCCCGCCGAAAACGCTGGCATAACAGGCAATCGCCACGGCAAGATCACCGTCTCCGCGCTTGGCCATCGGATAGCCGTCAAAGGTGGTGCCGATCGCCGAGGGGGTGCCGGGCGTGTTGAGCAGAATGGCCGAATAGGCGCCGCCGTAAATGGCGCCGGTATAGATTGCGCCAAGCAGGATCAGCGCGGAAGCCGGCTCCATGCTGAAAGTGATCGGTACAAGCACGGCCACCGCCATGGTCGCCGACAGACCCGGGATCGATCCGATGATGGTGCCGGCGACAACGCCGAACAACGCGAATGCCAGATTGGTCAGCGTCAGCGCATTTGCCAGATGTTCGAAATCCATGTGGACTTGTCCAGTCAGATGGAGGGTGACGCCGGGCCAACCGGGCGCAAGAGAATGCTGCCTCGGCTTGCGGTGCTTCACACTTCATGGGAGGGGCGTCCAGGCCATAAGGG
>TARA_R110002050_G_scaffold243066_1_pt1 | contig 57386 bp, 63 predicted proteins | sample TARA_R110002050 | Tara Oceans TARA_R110002050 (sample SAMEA4396988) | marine metagenome | biome: Polar Biome; feature: [DCM] deep chlorophyll maximum layer (ENVO:01000326); material: water (ENVO:00002006), including particulate matter (ENVO:01000060) such as... | depth 25 m
TTGATTGATTTATTCCAAGCCTTAATTCGCGTAAACTACTAAAACTATTTAACCGCCACAATTCCTAAATTGCCGAATGATTAAAATGAAAAGCTTTCTCCATTATTTAAGCTTTGTACAGATACCGCTGTACTTGTTGGGTATGTATTGGTTTATCCACCCGGCATTGGTAGGCGGAAAAGACTTTTTAGGTGACATCAATGCCGCTCTTCTTGCGCTTGGTATTGCTTTGAGTTTTTCTTCTTTAAGTGATCCATCTAAAAATAGAGCCCTTGCCCAAAAGGTCTTTAAGGCCAATCGCATTAAGTGGTTGACAAGAATGTTGCTGTTAATGATAATTCTACTATTTGTAATGGCTGTTTTTTTGAGTCTGGCCGAAAATAAGATCTCGGAAATAAGCACGAGTCTTTTTGTTTTGGGAATTGGATTGATGGCCAATTTGAAACAATTTGTGGAAATGGGGGATCAACTTTAGTGCATAGGATATTATAAAGGAGACTAATCTGCCGAGTATGCCTCGTTTTATCACCTTTTATAGTAGCCACGCCGAACTCAGGTTAGTCAATAGCGGGGGGTGAAATTGGCAACTCAATTTTAAAACTACTTCCTTTTCCGAGCGTGCTCCTAATGGAAATAGTACCGGCAAGTAGTTCAACAAAGTCTTTACAGAGTAACAGTCCTAAACCCGAGCCCTTTTCATTTTCTGTTCCTCTAGTGGATGCATGGGTTTCTAGTTTAAAGAGTCCTAAACGCTGTTCTTCGGTCATACCAATTCCCGTATCGCTAACCGTAATTTCAATTTGATTGGTATTGCTTAATGCGCTAACGACTATTTCACCTCCCTTACCGGTGAATTTTATAGCATTATTGATTAAATTCCTGATGATGGTTTCTAGCATATCAGGATCGCTCTGAGCGATTACTTTATTGTCAACTGTAGAAGACAAACTTATTGATTTGCGACTAGCGGCTGCTTTAGTTGAGATGAAAACATTTTCAATTACTGTATTAATTATCAGTGTTTTATATTTTGGTTGAACCTTGCCCCGCTGAGAGTTGGCCCAATTTAGAAGGTTATCTAGCAAAAGTTTAGTGCCTTTAATCGATTGGGTAATAAGCTTAAAATACTCTTTCCGTTCGCTATCCTCCAGGGGCGAATCCTTATCCTGTAAAAGCTCTGATAGACTTAAAGTGTTACCGACGGGTCCTCTAAGGTCATGAGCAATTATGGAAAACATTTTGTCCTTAGTGTCATTGAGATCCTTAAGTTTTAGTTGGTTTTTCTCTAATTCTTTTAAGGCCTGATATTTCTCGGTAATGTCTTGAATTACCGCTAATGAGGCTTGGGGCTCTTCGTGTTTATTGCAAATTGAGCTAGTAGACACTTCGCCCCAAAGTTTCGCCCCATCTTTTCTTAAAAAGGGTTTAGCAAAGCTTGACTCAGAACTGTTTTTTGATGATTTGTCAAGTGCTTGAAATTGGTTTTCACTAACCTCGGGGTATACAAAGCTTTTTAACTTTTTCCCTAATATTTCGTTTGATGAATAGCCAATAAAATCACAAAAAGCTTGATTGCATTTTATGATTAGGTCATTCAGATCTAGCAGAGCTGAGGGAATGACAGATTGCGTAAAAAGACTGCGAAATTCCTCTTCAGCTTTTATTCGAGCGGTAAAATCACGTATCACGCCAACCAAAAACTTATTGCCTTGAGTATCTATAAAACGTGACTTTTTAGTGGAGATAATGCGAGATGCCTTGCCTTCAACCGTTAGGGATTCTTCGTTTATATTTTCAATGCCGTCATCAAGAACTTGTCGATCAATAGCCAGAAAGCTTTCTCTTTCTTCGGGAGGAACATGTTCGGCTAGTGTTTTACCAATCACATTTTCCCTACTGATTTGAAAAATTTTGCAGAAGGCGTCGTTAACCAATACTAGGCGGCTATCTGCATCTTTAACAAAAACAGGGTCGGCCAAAGTATTTAGGCTAAGTGTTAGAAAATCATTTCTCTTTCGTTCATTCTCTCGAAGATTGTTCTTTAGAAATTCATTTTCACGTTCAAGATCCGCAACCTTAGCTTCTAATTGGCTGATTGACAATCGGTTCATTATGAAGGATTTTGTACTTTAAGGTACAGAATAATCGTAAGTTCTCCAAAGGGATTGGGATTTAGTGGGAAAATTAAATTGATTCTTAATTCAAAGTCGTACACACTTTAATTAAACTATTTATGAAGAAAATTATGAAGTCTTTTTTTTAAAGCAATTAGCCAGTATTAAACTAAACAGACTTGCAATAAAGTTAATTTTACTGGTGTATTTCGTTTCGATGTTTGAAATTGAAGGACGCAAGAACTGGGCGGCTTATTATAAGATATAATAGTCTGAGTGCTTTGAAAAGAAGACTCTAGCTGCAAATAGGCTTACCAGAAAGGGCTAAGAGCTTGAAATTTACTAGTTCTAATTGCAGAGTTTATCTTAGGCAGGAATAAACCATTTTTAAAGCGCTGTAAATCACGCTATTTGGTGATATGAGAATTATAGCAAATACCTCGTCTTTCAATAGGGAAATTTATTCGAATCATTAACTGGTAGGAAGGACGAAATGAACATTCCTATATGCGGCAATTTTTGAGGTTTAAATAGGGGCTATATTTGCTAATGTTAATTTCAATTCGGCGGTTACCGCAATTAGATTAGTTTCTTGTATAATGAGTGTCAGTAGGCTTCAAGGCTTTGTTTTAGTGAAAGCAGAGAATGAGCGACTTTACGAGAGATTAATTATTTAATGGTCATCACCCATGTAAACCAAAGACTATGATTAAGTTTTATTATATGTATGCGCTCTCAACCCGACGGGTATTTTTCTCACTGCTTATTTTGTTTAGTCCTTTTTTATCCAAAGCGCAGTCGGGAATTGATCATTGGGAAACTGTTGTTTCCAATTCTGATATTTGGTCTTATAGAGTTGGAACATCGGCGCCTCCTCCCAACTGGATGCAAGCCCAGTTTAATGATAGCACATGGCTAACTGGCCCGGGTGGCTTTGGTTATGGAGACGGAGATGATAGTACTATTATTCCACCTACCATTTCGCTCTGTATTAGAATACCTTTTAATCTCGCGGACACGGCAAAAATTAAGATGGCCGTTTTACATGCGGATTACGATGATGCTTTTATAGCCTATTTAAATGGGACAGAAATTGCTCGGGGAAACTTTGGCCCTCCAGGGACCTTTCTAGCTTATAACGATATACCACCTACAGATCATGAGGCAACCCTTTATCAAGGCGGCCTGCCTGAAGGCTACCCAATTTACCCTTTGGCTTTTGATCAAGTGATTAAGGAAAATGAAAATGTATTGGCGATTCAGATCAATAATTGCATGATCACTTCCTCAGACTTATCTAGCAACTTCTTTCTATCTCTTGCAGTCGCTGACACTTCGAGAGATTTTTATCCAACGCCAAGTTGGTTTTATCCCCCTTTTATTGGTACTCATCTACCCTTATTTAGCATTAATACGGGCTCTCAAGTAATTGTTGATGAGCCAAAAATTAATGCCACAATGAAGGTGGTGGATAAAGGAGTAGGTATGACAAATTATTGGTTTGATGCTGGAACCGATTATGATGGTGCGATCGGCATTGAGATTCGAGGTGCCTCATCGCAGAGCTTTGACAAAAAGAATTATGGGCTTGAGACCCGCGATCAGAATGGTAATAACAATAATGTTTCCCTACTGGGAATGCCTAATGAAAACGATTGGGTATTGCACGGCCCATATTCTGATAAGAGTCTGCTTCGCAATGCCATAACCTTCGAAATAGCAAGAGATATGATGGATTATGCATCTCGAACACGTTTCTGCGAATTGGTAATTAATGAAGAGTATAAAGGTATTTACCTATTGATGGAAAAAATTAAACGTGATAATAACCGTGTCGATATTGCAAATTTGCGGTCCTCAGATATTACGGGTGATGAGTTAACTGGTGGTTATATTATTCAAATTGATCGTGACGATCCCACTACGGCCAGTGATGGCTGGCGATCTTCCTATGGGACATTTCCTTTTTATGCTTTTCATAATCCAAGTAAAGATCAATTAGTACCTGCTCAAAAAACGTATATCCGAAATTGGATATCGAACTTTGAGCAGGCCATGACAAGGCCCGATTTTAATTCCACTTATGAGAACTACATTGACGTCACGTCTTTTGTTGATTATTTCCTAATCAATGAATTAGCGAAACATGTGGATGCCTTTAAATTGAGCTTTTACATGTATAAGCAAAAAGATAGTGACGGAGGGAAGTTGCATATGGGGCCTATTTGGGATATTAATTTGGGCTATGGGAATTTCGATTTTGGATGTAATCCCGATCCCATGGGTTGGATATACCCTTGTACGTCTGATGCATTCTGGTTTGACAAAATAGTAGGCATACCCGCTGTACAAAACCGCATTTACTGTCGTTGGGAGGAGCTTAAACAGAATAAGCTAAGTAATACCTTTTTAATGAGTAAGATAGATTCCTTGGTGAGCCTTTTAGGTCCAGCGGTGGATCGGAATTTTAACGAGTATAACATATTGGGCAACTATGTCTGGCCTAATAATTTTATTGGGAATACCCATACTGAAGAAATCAACTTTTTGAAAACTTGGCTCGTGCAGCGTTTAACTTGGATGGACAATAATATGTTGGGTAATCCTAGTATAAACTGCAGTGCTTTACAAACGAATTCAGTAGAGCTTTTAAGCCATCATTTGAATGTACACCCCAATCCTTTTGAAGATCAAATAAGCTTTACCTTTTTTGAGGGTGGTATTAGCGAGGGAGAGTTTTTTATCTACAATTTACAAGGAAAACTCATTTCGAAAATTAAGCCTTTAGAACACGCTTTTCTAGATATGAGTAAGGTTCCAGCTGGGCTGTATATTTATGTATACCGAAAGGGACAACAAGACTTGCAAACGGGAAAATTAGTGAAAAGGTGAATGGTGTTGTTCCGAAATAATTACTCCAATAATTTTTTTGATCCCTCATTAAAGTGAAGCCCTATTTCCTAATATGCCATTAGAGAAGAATTCACTCTGCTTTTCGTGTAAGCTTAAAGTCTCTCTTGCAAGATTTCAACTTTTGTAACGCTTGGTATTAGGTTAAAGAAAGGTGACTGTAAAAGTGACAAGAGTAGTGTGTATCAAAAAGGCCATGATTTCAAATCGCCTGAATTTCAGCATTTTAATAATTTAATCGAAAATAAACATTCAGACCTTTGTTTCAGATGGTCTAAAACAAAAAAAGCCTCGTAATCTATTGACTACGAGGCTTTTTAAGGTGGTGCCAGCTGGAACTCATGCCAGCCTTGTTACTATCTAAAAATCAATGGTTTAGAACGATTCTTTAGAAAAATCGTCCACAAACCGTCTACAAATCGTCTTCCTCAATCTTCTTCTTGAAGTCCGCAAGTGCTGTTCTTAATGACTCGCCTAATAATTTGGCGTGTTCTGGATTAAACTCATAAGGGTCGATCTCAATTTTCAATTTGAAACCGCTGTCTTTTGCGCGATACTCGATCATCGAATCATCAATAGGGGGCAAGCTTTGACTAAATTTTGCCGCTGCTCCAGAATTCTGAGCGAAAAATTCATCAAAATAATTCGGCCCTAAAACCTTCTCCAGCTCTTCAATTTCACTGGGCTTATATTCCGACTTACTGATCCAAGTATTGGCAATATTCTGCCGCGAAGTATTCATCTCCTTGGCAAGCCAAGCTTGGGTTCTTCCTTCTCGAGTGAGTTTCGCTTTCAAAAACTCTCCTATGTGATTTTCATATGACATAAGGCAAATTTCTAGTTTATAAATGGATAATCGGTGAAACATAAGTTTCAGAAATAGTTTACAAAAAGCTCTTTATACTTTGCTGGTAAATAAATTACTATATATTTGTCAAGTCAAAGGTTGACAATAAAAGCACTATAAAAACTACAGATTTATGTATTCAGAGTTAGATGTCTATAAAGCCGACAAAACAAAACTTAAAGCAATGGTCAGTAAGTACTTAGGTACGACTTGGCAAACTCGTCTCGCAAAAGAGTATCCAGTTTCAAAAGCGGCTTTAACTGCGTGGAATACGGGAAGGCGTAAAGGTGGAAAGGCTGAAGATATGGTTCGAAAGGCGCTGATTGAGTTCCGAGAATTAGTTCTAAGCGATACCGAAGATTAACCAATTCCACTACTATGAAAAATGCAGTTATACCCGGCTTGTTTGATGATCATCTAGAAATGATTGCCATTGGCGAAGACCTAAAAGTCGTTTTCCGTGGCTTAGCGATTCCCTTTGAAGATTTACCAGAAGCTATTCTAGCTAAGGTCCGCGCAGAACTAAACAAAGACATTAAGGCGCGCATGGCGCTAAAGGAATGGGGTTTTAGTGAAGGCGCGGCCATGCTAAAGCAATTTGCTTGGTGTCGCTTTGGAGGAGTTGATTTAAACCCTGACTTATGCAGTTCTGGTAAGTTGACTCCCGACTACCATGAATGTGGTAATAGAGGCAATTGCCCTTTTGAGGGTAAAATCTGTGTCAACACATTTAACCTTACGAGGAGAGAGGAGGAAGTTTTAAAGCTGATTGCTTTGGGCTATCCTGAAAAACTTATCGCAGCGGATCTTTTCATAGCTCAGGTAACTGTAGCGAAGGTTCGAAAGTCCTTGTTTGTTAAAACCAATTCGATCTCTTCCGTAGATCTTACGCGCTTTGCTTTAGAGCATAATTTCATTAGCCCAGGCGATGCGACGCATTGAGGATTTAATCGAAATCGCTTCTAATGAAAAGGGCTCCTATCGGGTGCGATTTAGCTACAATGGTCGCTACACCCTTAGCCCTTATATCCATCGCAGCGATATCCCGCGCATGATCTGTATCCTGCTAGGCAAGCGCATTCAAAGCATGGTAAACCAGAGGTCTTACCTAGTAAGGAAGGGCTTTGTTTGCAAAAGACTTGAGGAGCAAAAAGCCGCAATTCACCGGCTTAATTACCGCCTTTCGGCTCGCAGTAAGTGGGAACCGAACAATCTTAAAAAGTACCTGCAGGCGCTATTGCCAGACTTGGAGCTTATCGCACCCAGAATGGGCAAGTATGCTCAATCTTGGTTCGAGCTTATTGTGGCGGTAGAGTGCTTTGTCTATGAAGAGCGGATCGAAAGTAAAATTAAAACCCTCATTAAAAATGCCTGATAACCTTGACAAAGTCTACCTAAAGCGGCTGTGTGAACGAGACTATGCAGCCATTACCAATCAAATAGTACTTCTGGAATTTGACGATCGCTTGAATCCAGATGAAAAAGAACTTCTAAAGAAAATATATGAAAAAGATAAAGCCAGAGCAGAGCGACACTACCGCCTTTTTGCGTAGCCGTTTGGAGATATTATTCATGCTCATTTACATCGTGATAGTCCATTCGCTGGCTGTTGTCGGCATGGCTTATTTCATAGAAAAAAACAGTGACTTCGAACTTGGGGAAGATCAGGTCAGTGAGCTGTCCGCCAGCAGCACAGAAACTTCAAAGGGCTATGGCGGTAGCCCTTTATTTAAAAATGACGAATAATGGAGTTTACGATAGTACGCGAAGGCAACCCAGAGTGGAAGTTGATCTTAAAGTTTGAGAATACAGAGTTGCTAATTAAAAAGCTGGAGAAAATAGCAGAATCTAACCTCGAGTTAAAAAGTTGCATTAAAGACTGGAGCAATGTTTTGAAGGGATTCTCCCAATATCTCGCAGTCAATATATACCAGTTCCTCTATGCTTGCAAGATTAGAGATGACCAACGCCGCCTTAAGAGCTGTCAAGAGCTTCTTTGGGGATTATGCCCCGATGTTACGGAGGTAACTGTTTTATCGGTGGATGCCCCTAATGTAAAAGATCACGAGCTAACCATTAGCCAAAGTGTGTAGATCTATGGTAGTATCTAGAGTGCAGTTTATCGTGTTTTGCCAGAAGCATGAAGTCTTTGCGCCTTTTCATTTGAATGTAAAGGAAATGGCGAATGTGAAGGCCTTTGTTCGGTCCTTTTACGAGACGGCTTATATCGCTAATGTTGATCAAGTCGAGATTTTAGATACGGAGTATGAAAATCATAACTACGAATCTGGGAAACCGCGCAAAGCAAAGTAAGCCATGGCAAAACGAAAGTTAAGGGCGGCTGAGGAAGCCCGTTTGCAGAAGAGGCCTCCCGCCAAGCAAGAAATTGAGCGAGTCAAGTTAGGTAAGCCTTGTGGCCATTGCAAATTAAGCAAGGTAGGACAGTGCCGCCGATGCCGCGATGTAGGGCGCTATTTGTGGTCGAAGCACCAAAATCAATACTTGCTGGCGATTTAAACGAGTTGCCGAATTCAAACAATTAAAGTGTAACTGTACTAATGTTCATCGACCATAAAAAATTACTCGAGCAAACGAATGGAGGTCTCGAGATCATACTTAAGTATTATCCAGATGCAGCGAAAGCGGCTCAGGATTCAAGGCAGAAGTTTAAGATGAGAAGCGATGAAAAGACGCCTTCTGCCAGCTTAAAGAAGATGCCAGATGGCAATTATATCGTTACGGATTGGGGCGAGGTCAAGAATACACCGCGCAATGGGATTCAGGTATGCATGAAGGAAGAGGGGCTTGACTTCCGGGATGCGGTGTTATTCTTGGCTAAAGATTTTAGTATTGCGGGAGAGGATGGCCACAAAGCTGTTTTTCAAAAGGATTACGAACAGCTCCCCGCGGCCGAAGGGCAAAAGGAAGGCGACTATCTTTTTGAGTATAAAGAGTACACCAATAAGGAATTGGCTGTTATTGGCCCGGGTGTAACCAAAGATCAATGTTTAGATCATAAGCTGAACTCCCTTAAAAGCTATACTTATGTAAGAAAGAGCAAAAAGACGGGGGAGCTGGTGCAGCATGTTTTTAAGAGCAATGAAAACTACCCGATTTTTCAGTTTGTTTTTGAGGATGGCGAAGCACAATGGGGTAAGCGCCTAGAACCAAAGGCAGAGAATAAAGCCGATCGTTTCCGCTATTTTGGCGAGCGGCCGAGCGACTATATCATGGGGATTCACCTGATAAAGCGTCGCTGGCGCAAGGAGAATGCCGATGCGGCCGATCAGCATGAGTCCTTGGACGAAAGGGAGGAGCAAGCCGCCCGCATGGATAAGAAACTCCCCGAGATTATTATTTGTGGAGGCGATCGCGATGCTCTAAGTACAGAGGCTTCTATAAATGCCAATGTGGTTTGGTTTAATTCCGAAACGGCTAAAATTTCCAAGCGCACCATGAAGGAGCTGGAGACCTATGCTTATAAGGTGTATTACCTGGGCGACATTGATTCCACCGGTTTAAAGGTGCAGCATAAGCTGGCCATGGAGCATTTAGATCTTCATTTAGTAAGACTACCCGAAAAGCTTCAAAAGTTTAAAGATCATCGCGGTAATCCTTGCAAGGATGTGCGTGATTTCTTGGAGCATTTCAATAGTTTTCAGCTGAAGGAATTAGTTCGGGTAGCAATTCCTTATCGCATGTGGGATATCGTTTGGAAGAAAGATACTCGCACTGAATTTTATTACAAGGACTATGCGATCAACCCGCTTCAAACCTATAATTTTTTAGAGGCTTGTGGCTTTTATCGTTTCAAGCTTCCCAATGTAAAAACGGGTTATGTGTACATCCATAAAAAGGATGGGGTAATTGAGGAGATCGACCATGTAGAAATAAAGGCTTTTGTAAATGACTTCCTGAAGGAGATCAAAAGCGAACCGAAGCTGCGCAATGCCTTCTACAAAAGTAGACAGTACTTGGGCGAACAGTCTTTGAGTAATTTAAGCTTAAAGGAAATCGACTTTACTGATTATACGCCTACTTCACAGCTGTTTTTCTTTAAGAATCAAAACTGGGAGGTGAGCAAAGAGGGCATCCGAGAAATTAGAGTGGGAGAGGTAACCGCTAATGTGTGGGCCGATGAAGTGATTAAGCATAAGGTTAAGAAGCTAGACGATCCTTTTACGGTGACGCGAAGCGAGGAGGGCGAATACGATATAAAGCTGCATAATAAAGACTGTCTGTTTCTGCAGTACCTCATTAATACCAGCCGGGTGCACTGGCAAGAAGAAAAGAGTCTGCAGGAGAAAGGCATTAAGCTTTCGGAAGAGAAAGACCAGGAACAAAGGTTACACCTAATCAATAAGATTTACAGCCTGGGGTACCTCTTGCACCGCTATAAAGATCCTTCGCGCCCCTGGGCGGTTTTTGCCATGGATAATAAGATTAGCGATGATGGCGAATCGCATGGTGGTTCGGGAAAGTCTATCGCCTATAAGGCCGTGCGGTATTTTATGAAATCGGTGAGCCTAGAAGGGCGTAACCCCAAGCTTACGGAAAACCCCCACGTTTACGAAAACGTAACCAGCCATACCAATTATATTTTGGTAGATGATGCCAATAAGTACCTGAAGTTCGATTTCTTCTATTCGCAGCTGACGGGTGAAATGACGGTGAACCCAAAGCATGGCAAGCAGTATGAAATTCCTTTTGAGGATGTTCCGAAGCTGGCCATCACTTCTAATTTTGCTTTACGCGATGATAGTCCTAGTACTTACAGAAGGCTGCTGTTCTCGGTGTTTTCGGACTATTACCACGAAGATAAAGACGGGGAGTATGGCGGTAGCTTTTCCCCGAAGGACGAGTTTGGCAAAAACTTGTTTATGGATTTCACAGAAGAAGAGTGGAACCTCTTTATCAATACCATGGTGCATTGCCTAAAGGTCTATTTGAGTTTCCCGAAGATAGATCCTCCTATGGGTAATGTTACGGCGCGGAACCAGATCACGCAAATGACACAGGAGTTTAAGGACTGGGCCGACGTGTATTTTGGGGAAGACAGCAATGCGGATAAGTGGATCGTAAAAACCGATGCTTATACCGATTTCTTAGAAAAGAACCGCTCGGCGCAGCGCACCTTTGGCAAGGTAAATCGCTTTAAAAAGTCCTTGAAAATCTACTGCAAGTACAAGGGCTATATCCTTAATCCGGAAATATTAAACCCCGATAGTTCTGGCCGCCTGGTGCGGACAGTGCAAGGTAAAAGTGCCGAGCATTTTTATGTGCAAGCGCATGATCGTAAAATCTACGATTTCGAGGGGCATGTAGTGAACACCAAAATTTCTTTAGATGAACAACGAGAAGACGATCTCCCCTTCTAAGCTAGCGCCTTTGGAGATAAAAACGCCAGCTGGGCCCCAAACTATAAAAAGGCCGATGGAGTGGGTGCGAAGCGAGCATTTGCTTGACTTTATTGACCCCGAAAAGAAAGAGAAAATTATCAATATGCCTTACTGGATCTTAACCAGTTCGGGTGCCTTGTGGTTTGAGTTTGTGCGCAAGGAAACCGAGAAAGAAGAGCTATTGCAACTAATACGGGCTAAAGTAGTATACATCCGACCCTGTGACGCCCGCAGTAAAGCCACACAGGAAAATTTAAATCAATAAACACTTATGAAAACACAGCAAAAATTTTTAGAATTCAATGGAAAGAATATTGTCTTTCTAGATGTTGAAGGCACTTACTGGATTGCCTTAAAGCCGATTTTAGATGCCTTAGAAATGGATGCGGACAGGTCTATAAAAAGGATGAAAAAAGACCCGATTTTAGGACCTGCACGGTCTATTCAGACCGTCCAGGTACCTGAAAACAGCGAAAATCAAGGTAGAAATATGACCTGTCTGCCCGAAAAGTACATTTACGGATGGATTTTCTCCTTACGATCTGATAGCTCTGCTTTAACTGAATACAAGAAGACTTGCTACGATTTGCTTTTTGATCATTTCCATGGCACCATTACTAGTAGAAAGGAGCTCTTAATGCAGCGGCAGGAGATTGATGATCAGATTCATCACTTAAAAAAGTCTTTGAAGGAAGAAGACGCGAAGTTTAAGCAGCTGCAGCTTTTGCAGAGCAAACGTAAAACCCTAAGTACTCAGTTAAATACTATTGATAAGGAATTGGTGAAGCAACCAGAGCTCTTTAAAGGATAGAAATAAATTGTAACGCTCTAAGTTAGCACCATTCGGTGTGCGTGGAGAGTCTAATTTGAGCCAAAAGCTCACTTATATTAATCTATTATTGGAAATATTTGAATTTGATATTCGCCTATTTTTGGATTCGAGGTGTGATTATCTGTAATTAATAAGTGGTCAGATTTACAATTCATTTTCTGATATTCTACTTTAAGAACGGTTGGATATTGGTAAGGATCTAAATTCCCTGTGAGAAAAGTTATTTGTCCGTAACCCGGAGTGTTTGCAAAGCTGATTAGTATTTCAATTTGTTCGTTTTCTAAAGTGTTTGTTGCGGTATCGATATTCACCAATGCATCGAAACGGATGATAGATTGGGCGTCGCGTAGTTTGTTAATATTAACAAACTTTCTTAACTCTTGGGAGTTTAAATTTTTTTGATCCATGTTGTTTGTTTTTGTAATTATATTAAATAATTTGAAATTTGTTTAGATAAAAGGTGATTTAGCCCTAAATAAAAAGCCTTTCAACGATCTTCTTTAATTAAATACTTCTAATAGCTCTTTAGCTTTTGACAAAATAGATGGCACATTCGATTGAAGTTCTTTGGCTATAACATCGGAGGATACTTTTGTAACCCAACTCATTAGTTTTTGGCTTAACTTTATTTTGTTTTTTTCACTTTTTGTTATGTCCTTAATTTCAGTGATATCATCATTTTTGACTCCTAGTTTTTTTAGCTCGGAAAAAATGTCGTCAAGTTTTTGCTGTTGATTAAGAGTGATATTTTGCGACAAAAAATCTCCTACACCTGTCACTGAACTGGCATTTTCACCGTAAATGTGATTGGTAATTATAGTGCTTGTTTTTCTATCATTCTCTTTGGTGTTTTTATGAATATCTTGAAAGTCTGGAAAGGCCTTATCAAGATCGAATAATGTGTCTAATAATTTTTGCTTGGTAAGATTGAGTATCTGCTCTTGCTGATGAAACTGAATCTTCCTACGAACTGAAACTATTGACTGCTCATTAGACAGTTGTCGTAATTTCTGAGTTATACCTATTGGTAAATTTTCATAAGCATAAATTCCAGAGCTTTTAGTTAGTAAACTCTCTATGATGGATACACTAGACAAAATCTTCATTTTATAGATTTGCTTGTATAAATCTTCTCCTAAGCTAGTTAGGTCAAATGGTAACTCTTCCTTTTGGCCAAAGTTGTTAACTATCGCGACAACCTCACATGAAATAACTCTGTGATTAGGCAGTATATCGTTTTTTGTATATCCATTAAGTTCTTTTTGTAACCATTTTATTAGGTCGAGATTGTTTAACTCGAAAGCAATTAACTTTGCTCTATTCAAGGCTTGACTCAAGGTTAACTTGTCATATATGATTTCGTTTATTAAATCTTTAATTGTGATCATCTATTTGATTTAAAAGGATTTACCATGGCTAAATATCTCTAGTTATTCAGTATTCTAAAGCACTGCTCAATAATTATAGGGTTATTTATCACAACGATTCTTAATCTTGATTTTGCTCTTGAAACGATTTGGTAAAGCATTTGAGTAGGGTTGTAGGGTGCGTATTTTTCATAATGCAAGGTTGACAGACACTTATCTTCATCATAGTAGAAATAATCATCTAAAACGGCTATAACATTATCGTATTCCTGTCCGAAAACAGTATGGGCATTTTCAAATACGTTCTCAACTTTGTAGTTGTCATAAGGCAGTGGATAATAGATGGAGGAAGTGTAATTAATGACTTGCCAGTTTTCTATGCTCTTAGCTTCCAAATATCGCTTCGCGTCATTTACTTCTTTGAAATAAATTACATCTACATTTTTGAAATGCATCTTTTCACAACTTACAACTAAATTAAAAAGCCTCTTTATAAAAGATGCTACTTCTTTGTTAGTTCTGATTTTTTTAGATAAAACGAATGGTTTTGAAGTTGCATGCTCTTCAATTTTAGCAGCTATGTCTCGATTTCTTTCGTAATCTGTCAATGTTTGCAAAGGGTCGTAGCCGAAAACACAAACAAGGTCAAACTCCTGAGCTGTTTTTAGTATTTTTTGGAATTGAGATTTTTTTATTCGTTGTGCTTCATCTATAATAATTACTTTATAGTCTTTAAGACAAGTAGCATCTATTGATTTGGCTGGGATGATATCCCAATTATCGTTTTGATTCAATAAATCATGACCGTTGTTTAGGTAACCACAGTGAATGATCAGAGTCTTATATGCTAATTGAAGATCTTTTGCGATATCATAAATTAACAATGATTTACCAGTTCCTGCATTTCCACTAACTCCAAAAATACTGTACGTTGTATTAGGAATGACTTTTAAGATTGAGTCTTTAATTTCGTCTTGTTGTGGTGTTAGGAAGTATTTATCGTTTAAAAAATCAAACGTAGAGTTGAAAGGTGAAACCAAAAATTCCGAAGGTTTAAACTGACTTGAGATATCAATTATTTGATCTGTTGTAGTCTGGTGTAATATGCTAATAAGATCTTCTATGTTTACTTTCACTAATTCCAAATCAGGGCTTAAGGAGTAGAAAGTCCGATCGGAGGATACAAAAGTGAATTGATATAATTCTTTTTTTAAATACTCTAAATAGTGACGGTTTAAGATTAGTTGCTTTTTAATTGACTCTTGAGAACCAGCTTGTTTAAGCTCAATATTTAATACTGTTTGAGAGTTGATTTTTATTAGATCAAACTCCTTCCCAATTTGAGGTATAACAAAACCAATATTAAAACCATCGAAATCTTGGTAATTTTCATCATGTTTTTTAATCAATTCAATCAATATACTTAGATCGTTTAGCTCTTCGTCTTTGATTTTAACTTCATGATAGTCGAAATATGTTTTTTTTAAGGTTTCTTCAAGGTGAAAAAAGACATGAAGTAGCGAGACTAGGTTAACAGGCTTCATTAAAGTAATTTTTGTTTTTCTATTAAAAAAAGCCCCAGCATTACGCCAGGGCTTTGTCAATTACGCTTCAGCCATAGCGGCAATGGCTTCGTTATCTAGGCGCTTGCGCTGCAGTTCTTGCAGTTCGGCGCTTTGCCATTTATTTAAAAATTCCATTAAGCGCAGCATGCGAGTCATTTCTTGGTTATTGAAAAACTCTTCGCATCCTTCTTTCTCTTTCATCTGCGAAAGCTCGCAGAGGTAAAAGGTCAATTGCTTGCACAGCTCACTAAGATCTGTGTCTTGCAAATAGGCCATGGCCTCAATAGTGTCCTGGTTTAAATCAACCTCATGGTATTTAAGCCAGGTTAAGACTTGATAGTCTCGAGAGCCTTCGAGGTAGATTTCTCCTTTGCGCAGCTGCTCTACAAGGCGGCGCTCCTCTGCCGTAAACTTTACGGTCTTTTGATTCTCTCTGTTCGACATAACAGTATTGGAATAAATTAAAAAAAGACTCGGGTGTGTCGAACAGAGAGCTCGCCTAAACGAAACTAAATGCGCTTGGTATTGGATATTCCCAAGCCACCCGAGATATTTTAAGCATTTTGATTTCAGAGTAATGCTTACCCTCTGTTCGACAATCCAAATTTCAAGAATGTAGATTAATAAATAGGTTGACAATTGGTTATAATTTAATATACAATTGTATTAATTGTCTATTAAGGATGGGAGTGTAGATTTGTATAAATAAGGTAGTTTAATGTTTAGTAAACATTAAATTTTCTACAAATAAGCCTTTAAGTCTTAGGGGACTTGAATAGGAAGAATACCTTTGACCAAAGTATTTATATGAGACTACTATTTGCTACTATCGTTCTTTTATTGGCTGGATTACTCGAGGCGCAGGTTCAGGACTTTAGAGTTATGACTTATAACCTTCTGAATTACAATCCTAATAATATTGATGATAGGCATGACGAATTTAGGATCATTATGAATGCCACACTTCCGGATCTGTTAATTGTTCAAGAAGTAGATGGTCAATCCGCAGTGCAAATGTTTGCTGATAGTGTCCTAAACTTTGATTCGACCACGTATAGCTTTGGGACTTTTATTGATGGCCCGGATTCGGATGTCGGTCTCTTTTACAAAACAAGAATATTTAGGCATGTGGGTGTGACTCACTATGCTACAGATCTGCGAGATATTGTTCATCATCAATTAAAAACCACCCTTAGAGCACCGGCCACCGATACAAATCAGGTGTTGCATATTATAGGGCTGCACCTTAAAGCAAGCAGCTCTAGCAGTGATCAGGCCAAACGTAAGTCTGAAGTAGATTCGTTAAACAAGGTTCTACAGAGCATTGCTAATGAACCAGTGATTGTATGTGGTGACTTCAATATTTATAGTTCTAATGAAGCTGCATATCAAGCATTGGTAACATCGGGTTCTGGCTATCTATATGACACAATCAATATTACGGGTACTTGGAATTACGCCAACTACGCACAGTATCATACTCAATCACCTAGAACTACCCGCTTTAATGGCGGTGCGAATGGCGGTTTAGATGATCGGTTTGATTTGATGCTTTTTTCAGCACCGATCGCACAAGATTCAATTTATAGCTATAATGGCGATATGGAGGTTTTTGGTAATGATGGTCAGCATTACAACAAGGCCTTAACCGATCTTCCTAAACATCCAACCTTATCGGATACGATTATTGAAGCCTTGCATTATGCTTCGGATCATCTACCCTTAATGGCAAGTTTTTACAATGGCATTCCTGGATTATATGTTCAGGAAAACAGCTATGCGAATCAAATTAGAGCCTATACTAAGGACGGAGTTTTAAACATTATCAATGAAACTGGAGAAGGTTTCCAGTATCAGGTTTTTGATGGCGTAGGCAGGTTAGTGGCTAAAAAGGATTTAGCTGGTAATCAGACGGTTAATTTGAAGCCTGGGTTTTGGTTTTTGATTGTGACTGATAAGGGTGGAGAGCCAGTATTGAGAGAGGTAGTGAGTAGTTACTAATGATTGCTTCATTGGTTATGTTAAATGTTATTGCTTATATCCTTCAGTGGTGATTCTCCATCTCGGTCCCTTTTTTCTCTGAACGACCTCCACCAAACCGGCTTTCTGAAGGCCAACTAGCTCATTTTTCACAATAGGTGTACTAAGATTTAATTCTTTGGCTAAACCTGAAATACTTCTGTAAGTAAACCTTGAATTGATGAAGGTCTTTAAAATATTGCTTTGGACTTCGGTTAAATCTGAGTTATTAATTAATTCTTCAACAATTTGAGAGTCATTTTCAGTATTGTTTTCTTCGATTTCTTTTTGAACTGCATCAATTTGGCTTAATGCCCTTTGACCAATTGAATCAATAAACTCGCCGGAGAATATGGAGGCGATCAAACAGAACCCCAGAAAGATTAAATAATTGTTTGTAGTCGGGTCATTAGATTTTATCAAGTCGCTTGAAATCATATTTAAAAAAAGCGGAACTAGCGCAGCAGCAGCAAGTCCCAAAAGAATTGGTTTTAGCGCTTCAATGATCTTAATTTTATCTTTAAAGACATTTCTGAAATAGTTGATAATTCCTCCAAATATTCCAGTCCCTATGATTATCCAAATGATGTAACTTAATTTCATACTTACTGTTTATATTTTAATTTTTACGGAAGGATCTCATAACTGTTGCTATCGAAAAATGGAATTGTCTTTTTTTATTTCGCCTAACAAATGTATTGTTTGACCAGAAGGTATTTCAACTTCAACTTGTTCATCTTTTTTGAAGTTATATGCTGTCTCAGTCTTTATTTTCACTATTTGTCCGTCTAGACGGATGTCTGGATCGCTTGTATTAAGATTTATTTTAACAGTTATTGATGTTTTATCTATGTCTTGAATAATACCTTGATATTTCATGTAATAAATTTATTTTAATTAGTATATCAAATTACTTCGTATTTGTTTATGATTTCTTAAAAATAATCTAAATAGAACTGAGTTTGAAAAATATTATTTAGTCATTTGTAACGCTAGTGCTTGATTTCTGCTTTTATCTTTAAGTAGTTTATAAACGCTGAACAGGACACAAGCATAAATTTGGCATCCTCAAAGGTGATTTTCAAATCATCTTCTAATAAAGAATGTCTTATGCCCCCGGTGTCGCTCGTGTACCCATATAGCGCTGTGAAAGCAGTTTTCAGGGCTCCATGTAACTGAAAGTTTTTTTCTATCGTAGCTAAGGCTTGTCCAAAACTGACTTTCTTATTACCGGATATTATTTTACAAAGTGCTTCTACGGCAGATATTGCTTCCTTAATGCAGTTTCGATAGTCAGGATTGTCTCGGCTTGATAGAAATTCTATAGCGGTAGAAAGATGAGTATTTACACTACCCCATTTGGTGGAGGAATTAATTGCGTCTTCGATAGCTGAAACTTCTTCTTCAGTTGTCACTGGAGCTACTTGTCCATTAATTATCCTGTAAGCAGAGACTTCACTTTCTAGACATAGGTTGCATAAAGGTGTAAATCCTATATGACGTTCAAATTTGCCTTCCAATTCTGATAGAAATTCAATAAGATCCAACTTTTCATACCATTCAGATTCGAAATACCACCTTTTGATTATCGCTACAATTTCTTCGGAATCTATACCAAAATGAGATATTGGGATTTCGTCAGACCGTTTACCTAAAAAGTCTTTCCAAAGAATTGCAGCACAACGATCTTTAAAAGATCCATCCATGGACCAATGAAGGAATCCATCATATACAGCGTTCCAAAGCTTATTCTCGAGTCGCTCATCAATTGATTTTAACTGTATTTGATCCCTAATGGGTTTAAAACCTGCTCTTTGCGAGAATCTCATTTAGATTATGTTTTTTATAGAATGGTTAAACTAAATTGGGGAATTAGTCCTGCCAAAGCTCTTAATTGAGTCAGATCTGTTTATTTAATAAGACTTCGGCGCTCTTTTTTCAGAGAAATCTTATTGTAAAGAGAAATTAGACCATTCATGTAGATCTTTTCTTGTTCTTCCTCTGGATTAGGTTTAAGAATTGATTCATTCTTTTTATGGAATGAAATTCGCTCTTCATTTGGGTTCAATAGGTATTCCCGGATTATCCCAATCAGTAGAGCCTTATTTACACCTACAAAAGAGGAAAAGCGTTGGCTCAATTCTGATTTAATTTCTTGGAGTCGCTCATCTTGACTTTTCGATTGACCTTTATTCCTTTTCTCTTGTTTATAGATTGTGTCAACATAGGCAGCTCTCTCGTTGATTACTTTATTAAGCAAGTTCTTTTCTTCTTCTGTAAATTCTATTAGCGCCATATTAGTCAATATCAAGAAAGCGTTTAACGTTTGTTTCGGCTATCATTTTAAATTTTTCTTCACCTAAAGCATATCTTACTTTTAAGGCAACTTCCCGTTCTGAAATTTTCTCTCTTTCCACCATATAGAAATCTGACCCGAACATGATTCTATTTCTAATTGCAGTATTTTCTAGTATGATTCCTAGTAAAGGGAAATATCTATCAGAGTGGAATGCGGTATAAGAAATATCTGTATATAAGTTTGGATACTCTTCCATCATCTCAATAATCTGTGAGACCCATGATTTTTCCTCATTTGTGTATTCAGGATGCCATTCTCTTTCCAAATATGAGTCCCATTCCGAGTTGCCTCCAAAATGAGCCAGGCATATTTTTAAATTTGGAAACTGGGTAAGAATTGTTTTAAAGTTCTGAGGCTCGCTAAAGTAATGGGAAAAGTGTTTTGGTTTGAGTTTGGCTACCTTGCCTCTCACAGGGTGGATTAGCATTTCATCGGTTACTTCTTTGGTGTAAACTCCACCTCTAGAGCAGTGACTTAAAACAGGAATATTTCTACTTTCTGCAAAGGCATAAATATCCATTAATCTATCATCAGTTGGGTAGAAGCCTAATCTGGGATAAATTTTAATCCCAACAAAAGAATTTTCTAGTACGAAGCTTTTTACAAGGTTCAAAATATTAGTCCTTCTTGGATCGACTCCTACAAATGGTAAGACCAATTCTGGGTAAATATTTCTTACTTCAATAAGTTCTTTTAACTGATTTTCATACTTGGTTTTTACTTTGCCTGCTGCCATAAACTCCATATCCATTGGAAGAATCACAAAACTTGTACCTCTTGGGTAATAGCCTTTCACTCGTTCAAAAGTTTCTAATTGGCTTTTATTAGCAGTAATTTCTACGAAATTGATATATCGATCTAGTACATCACGATCTGTAAAGGGCATTAAATTGCTTATAATCCAACTAAGTGGTTTTCTAATAACATCTGGCTTGAGGATAGATACTAACCTTAAAGGAAGAAACCTATTAGGTACATGCTCAATTGTGAAGGTGTGAATGTGGCAATTGATGATTTTCATAATAAATTAAGGTTTGGTTGTAGTTAAGTTATATTTTCAAGTCAAAATTATTTTATGTTTATTCTTTTTTCGAAAATTCGGGAATTATCAGCAAATAACAGGTTTACATTAGTTAATTATTATGTATACAAGTGTCATTTTAAAGGATTTGCTATAAGCCCTAGCATTTCTGCCAGGGCTTAAGCTGATATTAAAAATCAGCATTATCACTTAGGCTGTAAAAGAGGCTTTCAGCATCAAGGATAATATGGTCTAGCACTTGGATGTCGAGGAACTTGCCGGCTTCTTTAAATTTCCGTGTAAGGTTAAGATCTGCCTGGCTAGGTTTCAGGTTTCCTGAAGGATGGTTATGTGCTAAAATTATGGAAGTGGATAAGGATTTAAGGGCCGTTGCAAAAGCCAGTCGGATATCGACCACTGTGCCCGTTATCCCGCCAGAGCTAAGTTCCACATGGCCAATTACGCGGTTGGCATTGTTAAGCAGGAGAATGTAGAATCTTTCGCGCATACCTCGGTCGTCAGGCCAGATCTCTTCAAAGTACTTGTGGGCTTCAATGCTCGAGCAAACTCTAGTGGAAGAATCCTTCTTTTTCGGGTGGTAATTCAGGGTAATTTCATTTAAAACATTCATAACGTATGTGATTAAGTTCGGCTGCGTTATGAAGGCCTAGGGCCAGAGTAAGCGACAAAAGGAGATGGAACGCAAGCCCAGGGCTTCAAGCTTTGCCGGGGCTTTATCACTTGCGTGGATGGGTGAGATTAAACAGAATGCCTCCGGAACGAGGGTCTTTCTTCCTTGGTCGTTTTGAGTTTAAGAATTCCGCTTTGAAGAGGGCGGCCTATCCTTTTGGTAGGCCTATTCCCCTTTCCCCTTAATAATGTATAGAATAGCGTAAAAAAAGTGTAATAGTGTAATAATGGGATGACAAAGCTCGATTAATCAACTCTTTAGGCTGTTACAGTATTATTACAATTCTTTTTAATTATTACAAAAAAAATGTAATAGTAATAGGTAGAGTTTGGGCTTATTACAGAATTACAAGTCTAAAAGAACTCTCATTACAAATTGATAGTAATCATTTAATACCCTGTATATCAGTTAATAAAAAGTGAAATTTTCGCATTATTACAGAATTACACAATTTTAGTGAGTTTATATCTATTACTATTAAAGTCAAATTATGAGTCAAACCTTCCCCAGTGCATCGCCATCGCTAAGCGACCTTTTCTCTAAAGAGGAAAGAATTTTATTTGAGGCGCAAGCCATCATGTCAATTATCAATTCAACGGGAGACATCCCGCTAAAGCTCAAAGACGAAGCCTACTACCATTTTTTAAGGCTTCAAGAGGAGCTGGACACTAAGTAAATGTCCTTTTCATACTAAGAAAAGGGGGCTTATTTAGTAGCATGGGCCAATTAAATAAGGAGCTACAGCGGTATAAAGTAAAATACCTGTTATTCACCTACTGGAAAAACTTCAATGCTTTTCTATTAGGAAGTTCGCTGCCTTATGTAATGCCTACTCTAAATCAAGGATCTTGGAACAATGTCTATTTCACGCCAGGGAAAATCACTTTGAGCGAGAAAGCCGAGAATTCAGAGAACGGCCCCTTTTTCAACTACGAACTACAATCATTTTTACCTGGGAACTTTAGCGATCTAAGCTTAGCCTTAAGTCGCTATTTAGGTCGAAAGCAATTGGTATTGCTCGAGCTCGAGAACGGGCAGCGTTTAATGCTAGGGAATAAAGATGCCGGCGCTGCCTTTAGCTATGCGCAATCGGTATCGGGACTCGGAGCGGAACTAAACTGGAGTTTTAGCGATTACCGCCCCATTAATCAAGTAGAGTGGTTACCCCAGTTTAAGATTTCGGCGGCAGGAATGCTGCAGCAGCTTTATGTCGATAATAATACCTATTCATTAGGCGCCACTGGTGCCTTTACTGTGATCGGTCCCGATTCGCCCAATCTTTATATCGAAGCTTCAAAACTATTGCAAGAATGAGTTACCCAGAAGACAAGGGCTATGTGTCCAACTTTGTGATTAGTCTTACGGCACCAGCAAATAAAGCGGCTATGTGGGCGGTTGGATCTGATGCTAATAGCATTACGGACTATCGTTTTTGCATTTCAAATACCTGGCAAAGTATTACTGTATTATTTAATGTTGCATTCGTTGGAAACGCTGCGCCTGCTAATACTTCACAAGTATGGTTAGATACTTCGGTGAATCCGAATCTCTATAAAATCTTCGACAGTGTTAATACGGTATGGGTAGCGATCAGCGATTTATACCCCATCCATATTGGTGCAGGTGCTCCAGCTGACAATCGTAAGATCTGGCAGAAGCCTTTTGGCAGTAGCTTCGAGCTATTCAAATATAATACAGTTACGAGCAGTTGGGATAATATGCTTGCAGTTCCCGCAGTAGAGATCGGCGGAAATATTACCATTTCAGATAAAACCTATGATCAGAAAATCCTTTGGTCACAGCAGAGCGGCAGCATCACGATAGAGATTGTGAATACGGCACCGCTTAATTTATCCTTTGTCTTGGAGCGCAATGGCACCGGGCGCGTGTTTGTCCAGGGCAACGGAGTTTCCGTTAACGGGATTCCTGATGGAGTAGTAGAGATCAGTAATACATTCAGTTCCTGTTGGGTGCGCATTTACGATACAAATAGAGTAAAAATTGAAGGAGAAATTATATAGCCATGGCAAGACCACATTTACAACCAAACTCAACGGTAGACTGCATTTTTAACGGCGGGTTCTGCCGCATTAAGCATGCGAATGGCGGCTTATTAAAGTCAAGTGCCAGCGGAACCGTGCTGGTAAACTACCTCTACGATCGCGATGATAAATGGGTCCCTTTAAAGCTAAGTGCGGACCAGGAATGGTCAGCCAATGCCATTAAGGCCATAAAGCAGGAGGGAAGCGACATTGATGCTAGTGATTTAATAATTGGGATACAGCAGTGAGTTTATTGGTAGGCAGAGTCGTTGGTGGCCGTCGTGGCCAGCTGGAGCAATTTAAACCCTTCGAAGGAGGCGTTAAAAGTGCCTTGCTTCGCATGGGCTATACCATTTTAGACATTGACTGCCTGAAGAGTTTTGCTAATCAAATTTACTTGGAAGAATGACAGTTATAGCACGCTCTATTCAGGTTGGCAGTAGCCATTCCGCTTCAGATCTCGCCAGTTTATTAGCTACCAAGCTTTCAGAAGCAGGCTTTGAAGTTTTATCCAGCAGCTGCCTGAAGTCCTTTAGTCTTTCCATTTTCGATCCTTCCGGGCATCCCTACAATTGGTTAATCACGCCTATGCGCGAGGAGCTAATTAGTGAGGGCTATTCCCTTTTAGATATTGACTGTTTCGCCTCATTTTGTAAATCTATTCACGATGCCAATTAATTTATACCCCGATTTCAAGTTCTTTTTAGCCCCTGCAAATAAAACAGGCAAGCTTGCCTTTGTAGAAGTTACCGGACCCGCCAATGCTCCTGAAGTAGGCAGAGTATTGGAGGCGGATTTTAGTCGGCCTAATGTGGGTGGGACGAGTGGCGCGACTGTTTTTAGAAATGGGCAATTGGTAGAGCTCGAGGAGGATGAACCGGATTGGGATGATGCTGATGGGTGTGCGGTTTTGAAGATGCGGCCACAGGGTCAAAATTTAGAAGACAACGCGGGTGATCCTGCAAATTGGTATAATAATAGTGTCGCCCCTTCAAATGAAGGAGCATTTGAATTATTCCCAAGCTATTATTGGGGTAAGTATACCCAAGTTTCAGCAGGCGATAATGTAGGACTGCTATATAGTCTATTCAGCGGTGGTGAAAATTGGGTAATAAGTTTTTTTGTGAAAATTTCGGAATCCAATGACTATATCGCAATCCGAGAAACAGGTGCGGGTGTTGGAGTTATTCAATTATCAACCGAAACTGTTCCGACATCTGGCGGGGGAGTTTCTTCGGTTAAAATAATAGATACGATAGATAACGACATCAAACTAATTATTGTAAAAGGAACAAGTCAAGTCGGTGGGAATTTATTCTTAACACTTTGCTCTTCCAATGGTAGCTCCGGAGTTAACGATGGAACTTCATTTCAATTAACAGGGCTTCAGTTAATAGAAGGAAATGAATATACCGGTCACATTCCAACTTATGGTAGTTCCGTCACTCGATCAACAAATCAATTTGTGTTTAGTGATTTGGTTAATAAAGGATTGGTTGGCTTAACCGAAGGCACTTTTGTTGTTAAGTACAATACTACCATCATGCCTCGGTTAAATTCTCAGGTTTATTTATTCTTTGGTGATTCTACAAATGGATTTGCACTAGGTAATTCTACAATTTCGGGAGATATAGCTATCAGAACTTATGCAGATGGCGTATTTACTCAAGAATTTAGATCTGGTGGCGAGTCAATAATTCTATTTACCTATCAAAACGGGTATTATAAAGTCTTCGTGAACCAAAATGAAACACCTGAAATAAGCGGGACAGAGAATTTTATATTAAACACTCCTAATCTGACAGTAAATGGGACTTCAATTGATTTCTTCATAGAAAAATTAGCATTTTCACCAACATTATTAACTGATTCACAAGCTATCGCTTATCTAAATTCATTGTTATGACTTATACCAAAGTAATTTTAAAAGGTTCCTTAGAATTAGTCCGCAGCGATATTAAGAGCATAGAATGTGACGGTATACCTATTTACATAAACTACCCTGAAGGTTATGAAGTAACTGGAAATACTGTGCATGATCGCTTCATCGTAACCCCACCTCGCCAAGAAATAATTACTCCAGGAACCTATAATGAATTAGGCGAAGAAATTACGCCTCCAGTGATGGGAGATTATATCTCGCACCTAGTTTTACCGGCGGGCTACGATACCAGCCATTTCATTACTAGTATTTGATTGTAAGCGAGTGTGCAAAACTTTTGTAAGAGTTGATACCGATGTCAAGTGAATAATTGACAGAAGTTTTAATTTTAGGCCATGAACGGAAATCGTCAAATCGTAACTTTTCCTTTTAAGCCTCATCTAGCGCAATATTTATTTCATAGTATAACCAATACTATTGTTAGCACGGAAGAAGCCTATCATCGTACACTAGATATTAATTTAAACTCCGCTCATGGGCAGATTATTCGCTTAATTCTTAAGCGGGCTGATTACCCGGGAATCAATGAAGTGAAGAAAGGATTTTCTTTAACGGTTACTATTCCTAGATACAATCCCGACAAGAAATTAATGGAAGATGGTCGCTATAATGAATTGATCATTTCTGAAGAAGCTATCGAGCTTATTAATACCTTATTTCAAATTGAATTTGAGAATCATTTCATGTCTTATATCGCTGGGCGTGTAGCTTCCGAAAAACGTGGCGGCTTAAATAATGCTATTAAAACTTTTGTTGCCACCTATAATTTAGAAGAGACTGAATTCAGTTTTGATCGCATCCGGAAGATGTATCATCGCGCTAATTTTCCCTTGAAAAGTGCGGCTTACGAAAAAAAAAGTGACGGCATTTTAAGAGACACCCCAAAAAGACAGTCTAAAACGCTGATAGAAAGGTATTTAAAATAAAAGCTAAAACTTAGGACACCGAAAAAACAGAGCTTTCAAACTTAAATAACTGATAATCAGTGATAAAGCGGTTTCGCTAAGAAATCCGCTAGTCTTGATCGTTTGGAAGGGTCTAATGTCCCATTGCCTCAGTCCTTTTCATCCTCTCTAGCCAGACTTAAAATTGTACAAAGCCTAAAGCGTGAAGTACAATAAACTCTATGCCTCTATTTTAAAGTCCGAATGGGCCATGATGCCTGATGCTTGGAATAGTTATTCCATCTTCTTAAAGAAATTGGCCGATGGCACTATTGAGGATCTTAATGCCTTAGAGGTCGCCAAGCCAGAATTGGTGATTTCCTATTTCGATACGAAGGGATCTCGCTACCGCCACGATTATAATAACCCCGACAATATTCCCAAGGATGCGGTTGCAGTGGTGGAGATCATTGGGGTATTTACCAAGTATGGCAATTTGTGCAGCTACGGCATGACCGAGCTGGGCGCTATTTTAAATTCAGCTTTAGACAATCCAAAAATTACCGGTGCGGTTCTCTTGGTTGATTCAGGAGGTGGAGCCGCTAATGCCATTGCACCATTAAGCTCAGTTCTAGCGAATCGCGATAAGCCGGTAGTCGCTTTAGGTGATACGGTTGGATCAGCGGCCTACTGGGTTGCTTCGCAATGTGATTATGTCCTTGCTGAAAATACAATCAGCTCTGCTTTTGGATCCATCGGCACCATGATCTCCTTTGCTGATATACAGCCTAAGCTTGAAAAGGAAGGCATAAAGTTTCATACGATCTACGCACCCGAGTCTACTCATAAAAATCAGGCTTTCGAATTAGCCCGCGAGGGAAAGTATGAAATGATTCAAAGAGAAATGCTTTCACCCATGGCGAAGGCTTTCCAGGATCATGTAAAACAATACCGAGGCTCTAAGCTGAAGCTTGAAGAGCCTGGGCTTCTGAATGGAAAAATGTTTTTCGCTAAAGATGCACTCGAAGTGGGCTTGATTGATGGCATTGGCAATATGCCAGCCGCTATTGAAAAGGTCCGTTCCCTGGCATCCAACTATAAATTAAAGAAGGCTTTATCTAATGTTTAATCAAAATCCATAACATGACTTGGAATGAAATCAAGGCTAACTTCCTATCGCTGCTAGGAATTACTAGTCTGCCTCAGAAAGAAGGAAAATTAAATCTTTCAGAGGAACAAATGCAGCTACTCAAGGAGTCCTTGGGGAATCAAGACTTAGTCGATAATCTGGTCAAAATTGCGAATCAGGAGCTATTGCAGGAAAGTAAGGTTGCAAAACTGGAAAAGGAACGCAAAGAAACAGCTGCGGCTTTACGATTAATTCTGGAGGAGAATGACATCGAATTGCAAGAGGAGGAATCGGAAGAGGAGGAAGAAACTGATCCTAAGTTGAAGACGGCTAAAAAGCCAGCTAACATTACGGACAGTATTAATAAACTTAAAGCGGAGCTGGCTGAAAAGAATCGCATGATTGCCAAGCTTACAGGAGAACCTGAGTTGGATACCGCTGAACTGATTAAATCAGGAAATATGAAAATAGCACATTCGGCTACGCATTTGTTTGCCAGTGCCAACGGATGGGATGCCTTTGCAGATCGTCCCTGGAATCAGCGCGCAGCTGGTCAAGAGGTGAAGTCAGAAAGTTATTCTGAGCTGAGCATTGATCGAGTAGTAGAGGACTTTGGTGACTATTACAAGCAAGATCTCAATGAGACCGTAAGTTTCTTACGTGGCATTAGTCGTCTTCCTTCGTTTTGGGGTCGCTTATCTGGCGTTCAAGATGAAGCTTGGTATGTAAAGTTATTCTTGGGTGAAATTACCCAGGGCCGTAAAAAGAACTGGTTACCGAAAGGTAAATTCGAGTTCCAGCCTGAAAAAGTGAAGGTTTACGATAATCAGATTGACCTTGAGTTCATGGGATATGAGCTGCAAAAGTTGGAAAAAACTTGGTTAGGTAAATTGAATCAGGAAGGCGCGAGCCCTTTTAAAATGTCATTTGTAGCCTTCTTAATGCAGGAAATCATTAAGAAACGTATCGAAGAGGATGAAATGGCTTTGATTCGTGGTATTTATGTGCCGATTGCCGATGATTCGGACAAAGCAGGAAGCTTTTTGCATAAATGCGAAGGCTTACTCAAGCGCATTCAGAGAATGCAAGTAGAGCGTAAATACTTGCCTTATGATATTGGTACTCCTACCGCTGCCAATATTGTAGACTATGTAGAGAAATTCGTGAAGAGTATTCCCAAATACTATCGCGATTTACCCGGAATGGTGCTTTATATGGATCCAGATTGGGAGAGAGCTTACCATAAGCGCAGAGAGGAAATTAAAGGTACCATGCCAACGTATCAGCCGGGTAAAATGACGGTAGATCGCTACGAGAACATCCGCATTGAACCTTTGCATTTTGGATTAGGAGACTTCATGTTTATTACGATCGATGATAACATTGATCTTGTTGAAGGAAGTCCAACGGAGAAAAACACCTTCACCGCGGAGAAAGCAAAAAGAAACTTAGCCGTTTATGCAGATTACCGCATTGGAGTGCATGTGTATGCAGTCGGTTATGAGTGGCCAGAAGGCTTACAAATGACGGATGAAAAGCAGTTGTTTTTCTCCAACAACGTGGAGATCAAATTGGACAATTATGTGGAGATAGATCCTAACGTAACAACTCCATCGGCTAAGTATCACAATGAACTGCAAATAGGCGTGAATACTGGTAATACGGCTATTACCAATGTCATTGATGTGCCTTCAGGAACCTTCGTTTACTTGTATGGAAATAGTGGAGCGAACCCTTCTACTATTGCCGCCAATGCTGCGAACTTTGATATGAGTGCGGCGATGACGCTTTCTGAGAATTCCGTGATCAAATTTTACAAGAGACCAGATGATGGTAAGCTTGTGGAAGTGTGGAGAAACGAAAATCTACTTGAGCCAAACTATGTAATATTAGATGCTGGTGCTACGACTGCCGATGCTACAGCGGGAGATCGCTTTATCACTTCAGCGAATGCCGGTGCAACTGCTCTAACGAATATTGTAAACGCTGAGAATGGCGATAAATTCAGGATTGAAGGTGGAAGCAGTACCAATGCTACCACAATTGCCAAAACTGGCAATTTCAGCCGAATTAGCGAGGCCATTACCTTAAGCGATGGTAACTGGATAGATGTGATCTACCAGGACGGTAAATTCATTGAACTAGGTCGCTCTGTGGCTTAGAATTAATTCAGAGCTCCATGCGAGCCATGGGGCTCTTTCTTAACTAACAATTTCAAAAAGATGAAAAATTTATTTAGAACATTTTTAGGCTTTGGCTTGCTGCTGTTTTCCGTAGCGATGATTGCCGACCCTAGTTTATTCAACCTAGTTATTGATAATCCTGAAGTCGCCCTGGCGGCAAGTGGTTACATCCCTATCAATGTGGTGAAGCCAGCGAAAGATGCGGGGGTTTCTAATAATACCGATAAGATCACCATTTTCGATTGGAATGATGTGTTAAGCGGTTATCAGCGCGATGCAAAGGGAGTGGTTATTCCAGGCAGTTTGGTTTTAAAAAGCGGGGCTTACATGATCCAGTATTATAGCACGCGCACCAAAACTAGCCCATCTATGGCCAATGAAGGTGATGCCGATTCTGTAAGCTTTAAGCATAATGTGGATACGATGCACCCAGGAGACTCGAAAGAGATCTTAGAGCTCATTCAAAATTGGACCAATGCCAATGCTGGGGTTATCGTTGAAAAGTGCTCTGGAGGGAGTACGCGCTTATATGGTGATCCGTGCCATCCTTTACAGTTAAAAGCAACGGGACAAGATGACGGCATGCGCGGACAGCAATTGCTTTGGGAAGGTGTAGGCACTGTGTCTAAGGTACCCGCTATTTATGAGGGAACTTTAACCTTAGAGAGTCCTTTAGCGACTATTTCGGCTGATGATGATCAGCCTAGTGTTGTATTAGGATCTGGACAATATCAGCTATCTGAAAATACTTCAGCTACTGAATTGGCCAGTTTGGACGATGCAGAAAATGAAGGGATATATACGCTCTTAGGTTCCGGAGGTACCAATCCTTCGAGCATAGCTTCGGGAGGTGATTTTGTTCTAAAAGACGGTATTACTTGGAATGCCAATGCTGGAGCACAGATTACCTTAAAAGCATTTAAAACGGGTGTTAACAGTTTCGTATTTATAGAACTAAGTCGGGCTTAGTGTTTTCATAAGTGGAGAAAGGCCGCCTCGGATTCGTTCGGGGCGGTTTTTTTATGTCCTTTTTGTGGCTTCAGATCCTCTTGATATTGCTAATCTCTAATCGTTTAGTAAAAGCAAAGCAATGTCTAGCATTAAAAACAAGGTTCTGGCCTATTTGAAAACCGATCGCAAGTTTAATAGTGGTCGTCAATTATACGTTTCTTTTCCGGGTCATAATCGAGCGTATGCCCGTCGTTTGGGCGCTATCAGCGAAACGGACGACAATGCTAAAACCCTTTTTTATGAGTTGGGCAAGTTGGCTGGTATAGATGAACGAGTAGTAAACTCGATCACTAAAGGGCCTCTAGAAAATGCGGAAGCGGCCAAGGTGGATGCAAAGCAAGAGCCAGTTGATATCCTGAAAGATCAAGTGGAGAGTATTGCCTACCCTCAACTTAAAAGTTTGGTTAGTGAGCTGCAATTAGAGGTGGCCGATCAAAAGAAAATCACCCTTCAAGCGGCTTATTTAGAGCACCTAAGAGGCAAGTCCGAAGAGGACGAAGAGCAAAAAAAAAGCACTTAAAGTTACTCTATCACAAGGTAAACTTTAGTCAAGAATACCCATTTTTAAGAAAGGTCGATTGTCCCAGTGAATTAAAAAGCTTGGCCAACGACCTTTTTAGCGTTTGGGGCCAGCTGGTCGCTAGTCGAAAACAGTTAGAGCAGGGTAGCATTACAAGAGGATTAAGCCAACAAATTGTAGAGCTCTATAAAGAGCGCGTATTGATCTATGCTGAACTGGATTATTACCGCGCCACAAATAAGATTTTAGGGCAGCACGTAATCTTTCAAAAACGCCATTGGCGCAATGAAGCAAAGGCGCTACCGCTCAAAGAGCTGGTAAAGAAATACAATGCCACCCAGAAAGCGATTCGACTGCTAAAGCAGCAATTAGGCGGTAATGATCGCCCCGACTTAAAAGAGGCGAGGGAAGCAAATTTGGCTCAGAAAAGCTGGCAGCTGGCCATTATTGAAGAGATAATGCAGGAACTGGATGGATAAGTTATTTAATCTCCCTGAAGCCAAGGAAAAAGAAGCATCTGGAACGGACCTTAAACTGGTTAAAAAGCACAGTATTCAGCAGCTAAAGCAGATAAGTTCTTTGCGCGATTTAACAGAATCACCCTTACCAGGGCAAATGATTTTTCTGTTTACTGATAAGTCTTTTAATGCCTTTTCTTTTGTGTCGTACCTATTGGTTGAGCACGCAAAAATTGATGAATTGTACTTGTCTACTTATAGTGTGAGCAAGAAAATTCTGCTCAGCTTCTCACAGCTGCTTTCAACGGGTAAGATTAGTAAAATTGAGTTACTGGTGGCTGATAGCTTAAAACATCAAAGGCCTCAAGTAAAGGATCAGTTAGACCGTTTTGCAAATAGGTTTGAGGCCTTATCGGTAAAGTATGCCTGGAATCATAGCAAGATGGCGCTATTTAAGATCCAAGATCAATACTATGTGGTAGAGGGCTCAGGCAATTGGTCTGAGAATAGCCGGCATGAACAGTACTTGTTTGCCAATGATAAGGAGCTCTTTGAATTCCGCAAAGAATGCATCCAAAAAGCGCATGAGATCTAGGTAAAATGTCCTTTTCGAGGGGTAAGAAGCTTCTTTAATTGCATGTATGCTTCCAAGTAACATATTGCAGGAAATAGAGGATTTAGCGGCGGTTTCAGGCTTTAGTCTGAAAGAGATAGCCGTTTATCTCAATTTAGATGAAAAGAAGCTCTACAAACAGTATAGCGACCGTGAATCAGAGGTCTACAAAGCCTATCAGAGAGGGCTTTTAACATCCAAGTACGAAGTAGATCAAGCCTTAGGAGCGGATGCTAAAACAGGAAATTATACGGCTATTCAAATTCAAATGAAGCGAGAGTATGATACGAAGCTTGAGAATGTGAAAATGAATCTAATTCAGGGAGATCTATGAATCTATCGAATGAACTGGATGGGGTCGAGCTCGAGTTAATTGAAGAGTATTTCACTAAGGGAGAAAGCGACAGTCTTCCTGAAGAGCTGATCCAATACCTGGATTTAATGCAGTTAATGGCCGGTCGCTTATTGCGATGGGATACCGGTACTCGGAAGAATCATATTAAGTTTTTTACAGCAGAGCCTTATGGCTTATCAAAATATAAAGCGGAGCAGCTGTATCACAATACCATAGAGTTTTTCTACATCGAGAAAGAAACAAGCCTGGAGGCTTTTGGAAATTATTATGCTCAAAGATTAGAAAGTCTGGCCAATGCTACCGTTCAAATGGCGACCGATGAAAAGGCCTTGAAGGTAGCTGGCCAGCTTTTAAAAGATGCCATGGACATGCGGGCCAAGTACCGACCAGCAGAAGCGGCTTATCCTGAAGAACTGTTCGGTAAAAAGACAGTGATCTATAGTGATAATAAGAAGCTACTGGGCGAGGAAAGCCAAGACCGTCGCGAAATTGCGCGCTTAATTGACAGTTGGGAAGTGCCCGAGCAGGAACGTTTGCGTTTACGCTCTGAGGCTGGAATAGATAACCCTAAATTAATTTTGGATGTCTCTAGCCGCCCTACGCAAGCAGAGTGAAGTTGAAGTACGTTGGGGCTCCTGGTTAAAGCAGGCCGTAATGCAAATCTCGCCTAAGGACCTGTATTTAATTATTGGTCGAGCGGGAGGAAAGACCACGGATTTTTTAGCGGAGCGAAGCATAGATCTTTGTCACGAGTTACCAGGGGCATTTATTGCGATTACTGCCGATACCTATTCCAATGCGAATCAGAATATCATTCCTTCCTTAATCGAAGGTTGGGAGCGTCAAGGCTGGGTGGAGGATATTCATTTCTGTTTAGGCAAAAGACCGCCCAAGCATTTTAAGAAACCCTATAAGCCGGTGATTGAATGGAAGCATGTAATTTCTGTTTTCACGGGTACCATCTTTCAGGTGGTGAGTCAAGATAGACCTTCTATCGGCGCTGGAAATTCCTATCAACATCAGATCGGGGATGAGGCAAAGTATTTAGATAAGCGCAAGCTGGACAAACTCACAGCCGCTATCCGTGGGGAGTACGTACGTTACGGCGAGTCGCCCTATTATTTAGGGAAGACCTATACCACGGATATGCCCAATCCCGAACTAGGCGAGCATGATTGGATTTTAACGATGCGGCGTTTTATGGATCCAGAGCAAATAAAATTGATACTGGAGGCAGCGAATGTCATCAACGAAATCAGAATTGAAATTGAGGGCTTAAAACTAGACAAGATTGCCAATAGAGCTAAGATTAAACTAGCGGAAAAGAAGCTGGAATTATGGCTTGAACGCTGGGGCAAGATGCGTAAGAACTCTGTTTTGTTTATAGTCGCTAGTGCTTTAATCAATATCGACAATTTACGCCTGCAGTATTTTATTGATCAGCTGAACAACTTAGGTAAAGCGGAATTCAATACGGCCATTTTAGGCATGGAACCACAGGTTCCAGATGAAAGTAAATTCTATCCTTTCTTAGCGAATAAGCACTTGTACAAAGATGGCTTTGAATACGATTACCTAGATCAGTTTAAACTAGGGAATCGAACCTTAAAGAATTCATTAGGACTAAAACACTGCGATTCCAATTATAAGCTGGAGGCGGGTTATGATGCGGGAAATATGAACTCTTTAGTGGTTGGCCAGACGGCAACAGATGAATCTTGGACAAGGCTGCTTTGTGAGTTTTACACGGTGGCACCAGATCAGCCGACGGACTTAGGTGCTGCCTTTGTGAAGTTTTTCGAGGAGCATCAGGATAAAGAACTCGATCTCTGGTATGATCGAGCGGCCAATAATTATTCCCGCATGAAATTGGATTTCGCTACGATGATGGCCAAGGCGATTGAGTATACCAAGGATGGCACCCCGACTGGTTGGCGGGTGAATCTCAAGAGTCGAAATCAAGGGGATATTACCCAAGCCCAGGAATATAAATTGGTTAAGGATGTAATGGCGGGTGCTTTTTCCAATCTCCCCAAGCTGCTCATTGACGGCTATAATTGCCCGGTACTTTTAAGCTCGATGCGGGTGGCGCGTGTGCTTTTTGAAAAGGATCGCTACGGGCGGACGATCATCAAAAAAGATAAATCGAGCGAAAAGAAATTCAAGGGCAATACTGAAAAACTGATTTGGAAGTCAACCAATATGAGTGACGCCTTCAAGTACTATATCTGTCGTCCCAAGTGGCTAGAAATTAGCTCACAGCGGGAGTCTCCAAGTTTTGATGCTCCTGTTGATTTATCAGGAATATGAGTAGCCAAGAAGAGCCCAAAGCAAAGCCGAATGATCGCTGGTATGGCGAAGCTCCTGCGCAATGCACGGGTAAATGCGCCATTGGTGGACCTGTGTTTTATTCCTGCCTCACTTGCGGCTGGCAAGAAGATTAATTCAATCCCTTCTCATGAAATATTATCACGGATCAAGTCAGCACGACTTGAAAATCTCAGGCAGTAGAAATAGTCGCTATGGCTTTCCTGCACTATTTCTGGCCTCCAATATTGATTTGGCGGTGCAATATGCCTTTTACAATGCGGAGCAGCAAAAGAGCAATTTGCCGGGCTGCGTCTACGAGTTTGATCTAGCGTCTATTCCCAAGGTGATTGATTTTAAAAATGAAATCACCCATAATACGAGCTTCAGAAATCTGATCTATCGTCTTAAATCGCAGAAGCATTCGGCGGTTCGAATTTTAAATGCCTTGGATTATCCAAGTATAAAATTTAAGGAAAAACACTACAGTACTATTGCGGTAGTCTTTGATTTTGAGGTGATCAAAAACTACCATCGAATAGGAACTCTATCCCTATAGACGACTAAAAAGGGCTAAGTTTTTTTAAAAACTAGTCAAGTTTAGGAGGGTTTGAAAAATTACATTTTTCTAAAGGTTTGAAGCTCAACAAAGAAGGGCTCGGAAATAAAACGAGACCTTCTTTTTTGACGGAAAACCTAGCAGCCCCACTCAAACGGCTTGTTGTGCGCCCAAATTCGCCCTCTTTCCTTAGATATATGATTGCGCAGAAAGGTAGCGCCAACCACTTATTGACCGCCTTTTTCGGCTTGTGCTGTCCTTTTCAAGGGCTTGGATAGCTAGTAAGATTGTATAAAGCAAGTCCATGAACTTAAATCACGCATTACTACATGCACGCGCTCTTAATAAGAGGGATCAGCCCTTTGAAATATCCTTTGTGAAGGCAAGCGAGGATGGGCGTGAAGCGAGGCGAACCATTAAGCGGTGCATCCTGCGCAAGGCAGACCCCAAGGATGTGAATAAAGACTACAAGCTTTTCCTATTTGATGCGGATACCCTAGAGAATAGAAGCTGCTGGATCCCCTTGATCACCTCTGTAGATAATCAAAAAGTAACGATTGAATGAGACATTTGGAGAAGGATGGTTTTGGTGCCTTTGAGTCGGAAGCCGGACTCTTTACCTACGAGATCACCAGTAAGACTAGGCAAGAAGTAGAGGAGAGTGTAGCGCAGAATAAGATTGCCGATGAATGGGAGGATTATACGCTCTCTGTCGGTGCCTTCAAGGTATTGCCCATTGGTAAGAACAACGATCTGCCTAAGATTATTCGTTCGGCTTTGAACTCAAACCACCTTGCTCCCAGAATACTTACTAAGCGTCTCTTCTTAACATGGGGCCAAGGTCCTGCACTGTATCGCTATGAACTCGATGAAGAGGGTTTGATGCGAAAGAAGTTCCTTGAGGATCCTGAGGTATTGGCATGGCTTAAGAGCAATCACTACCGTAAGCATTTAAGAAAGGCTATAATTGATTTCAATCACGGTGAGTCCGTCGTTCATAAGATCTTCCCCGATCGAGGTCTCCGCATTAGCAGGGCTACAAAGATTTCACGAATTGAGCATGTTCCAGCTGATACCATGCGTTTAGCCTATCGCATCTCTGATTCACGCGAAGAGCCTACCCATGGCCTCCTGGGTAAATGGAATAGAATATTTCACGGCGATTATAAGGCCTATCCACTATTAGATGAAAGTAGCATCGCAAGCGGAAAGGTTGGTGTGCTTTTCAGTTTTATTGATGCCTATGCGCAGCGCTACTACCCGCACCCAGATATTATTAGTGCCTTGCCATGGATTCGTAGGAGTTCAGCCATTCCTTTTATCCTGGAGACTTTCACCAAGAATAATCTCACCATTCGTTGGCATATAAAAGTGCCTCAGAAGTACTGGGATTCTCAGAAGGATATCATCCGAATTCGGTGCAAGGAAACGGGGGAGCAGTTTACGGAAAAGAAATTTATTGAGTTTAAGAAACAGCGTTTCAGAGAGGTTTCCGCGGTTCTTTCTGGAGCCGAGAACACGGGGAAATTTATCACTACTGATAGTATTTTTGAAGTGCTGGCAGATCGACATTTAGTCGAACATGCTTGGACTTTTGAGCCCATCGATCAGAAAGTAAAAGACTTTGTCGATGCGAATCTTTCCATCAGTAAAAGGGCGGATTTAAATACTATTTCAGGCTTAGGGCTTCATGCTGCTTTAAGCAATGTTTCCGCTGAAGGCAAAGCGGATAGTGGCAGTGAGCAGCTGTATGCGCTAAGAAATTACATGCTGACAGAAGTAGATCTGCCGGAAGAGATTATCTGTGAAGCTTGGAACTTAGCAATTGAGCACAATTGGCCTGAGAAAAACGTTCGCCTGGGCTTTTCCCGCAGTCTTCCCATTCGTGAGCAAGATGTCACCCCAAAAGATAGAGTAAAGAATGATTAGCCTCTTTAATTTTCGCAATACTGGAACGAAAGAATTTAGGGTTCATGTTCCTTTTTTAGATCCTGACGAAAGCTTTGCCAAGCTCGTGCCCAACACGGAGAAGGAGAGTTTTAGAATAAGAGCATTGATAAGCGCAGCGCTTTACGATCGCGCCCAAGCTCATTATGAATCGAATGACTATAATCAAGAGAATCAGAGTAATGCTACTCTTAAGATCTTGGACTATTTGGTTTACTTAGTCCAGGCCCCAGTGAGCAGTTTTGCTTATCTAAGCTATGCTCCTAATAACGATATCGTTCATAGCAGAAATGGCCGGCGTGAGCATTGGGATAAAGACTCGAAACCAGCAACCCAATGGAAAGTAAGCGCACAGGAACAGGAGCTCTTCAAGCAGGCACATGAAGCGATTAATAATCTTCTCTCCTATATCGAAGAGAACCGCGAAGTTTTAACGGAGTGGAAGCTTTCGGCTGAGCGTAAAAAGCAAAGAGGACTGTTTATTCAATCGGCAGATCAATGGGCTGATGTTCATCCATTAGGCAGTGATCGCTGGCTTTTTGTTAAAGCCTATCCCTTTTTTAAGGAGTATATGGATAAGTCTTTAGCATCTACTTTGGGTAATCTCTATGCCCCTTTAAAAATCAAGTTAGAAGACAACAGTTCCCTAGAAGAAGCGGACAAAATACTTCTGGAAAAGTGTAATGCTTGCTTGGGTCTTTACGCCTTGTTAAGAGTGATTAAAGAAATGCCTTTAGAGATTTCTAAATCAGGCTTAAACCAGAACTATAGTAGTGATCGCATGACGTTAAAAGCCAGTCAGGTGGCTACCGATAGCGCTTTGTCCTCCTTAAGTTTTGAGCTTCAAAGTAAACTGTCCAGCAATGAGCAGCTGCTTGAGCTGCATATAAAGTCACTCCTGCCTCTGGATGATTCAGTTGAAGAAAATAAGCTCGAGGATGATGGTTTCATGGTACTGTAAATAACAATTTATCGAATATGAGAGTATTGCAATGGTTAAGAGGTTTTTTTAGAAAACGATCGTATAAAAAAGTTGGAAAGGAAATAAAGACCAGCGCTTTAAAGCGAGAGCTGCGCCGGCGAGAGTTGGAGGATTCTATACGAGAATTTATTGGGGAGAAGCGAAAGAAAGGCCGTTTAACGGCATATCAGGCTTGGCAACTTGGGACAAAGAAATTTAAGCGTGAGCTCCAGAAGGAGCGCATGAATTTGGTCTTATCAGGTGCTCAGCTTAAGGTCAGATCTCGCGTTGCGTAGGGTTCAATTAGGCGCTGTTGTACGCGAGGTTCCCGAGCATATCGGGGAATGCAACCAGGAGCAATATTTATATTTCGTCCAGCTGGTCATGATGCTCGAAAAAGGGCATTTGAGTATCGAGGAAGTGCAGATCCTTTGGGTTTATAGGCTATTAGATTTAAGCTACACGGGAAAGCTGAATCAATCGGGTAAGGAAAATCTAGCACAGCTGATAGATCTTACTGATTCCTTCTTTGAGATTGAAAAAGGGGCTTATCGTGCCAATACCGAATGGGCGGCTAATTTGGTACCTGAGTTTAAATGGAAACTTCGCCGATTTAAGGGCCCCGCGGATGCTTTAGCTGATGTAACGATCAAACAATTCTTAAGGGGCTTGGAGCTTTCTACTGCTTATGCCGAAAGCAAGGATCCTAAGTTTCTTTTGAAGTTACTGAGCCACTTTTACTTGCGACTAAGCCCAATGGGTCGAGTTAAGACCTACTCAGAACTGGAAGCCCAAAAAACAGAAAAGCTACTGGCTCGACTTCCGGAACATTATCTCTATGGCTTTTACTTTTTCTTCCAGTCTGCAGTCAAGTATCTAACGAGTCAGGAGATTGAGATGGCGGATGGAAGACGCTATGATTTTTCCCCTCTGTTTGGTGCTGGCGAAAGCGATGGTAAGTCAATTGGCCCTATGGCTGTCCTTTTCAGCTTGGCTGAGAATAAGGTATTTGGTAGTATAAACGAAACAGAAAATCGCAATTTGATTGAGTGCTTAATCTACTTATTGGACCGGCACTACGAAAAGGAGCGACTGCTAAAAAGAAGCGAAAGTGATCGGTCCGAATGACATCAAACTATTTACCGAAAAGGCCATTAATGAGGTCGATCCGCTAAAAAAATCATTTGTACTAAGTACAGAGGATCAGCTTCGCACTAGGGTAAAGGATTTATCTGTAAATGACGGCGATTTTCCAGTACTGGTAAGCATGCTACCCAGCAGCAATAGAGGAGGACATCGTGACTCAACTCCTTTTAATAATCTTCTGGTCTTCTACGTGCTCACTAAGGTGGACTATGGTCAAACCAGTGATGCGGAGGAACTGGAAATCATGCAAGAGATGCACTTGGCTTGTCTTGCATTTATCGACTTTTTGGAGGTACAAGCTGATCAAGGCTGTAATCTTTTGCAAAACTGGGAAGGTCGCTTGGGTGTGGATCCCGAAATAAATCTAGCTGGCTGTAATGGCTATTCAATTTTAATAGAAACCGATGACTAAGAAACAACAGTATCAAAACCTGCTTTTCGATAGTAAAGAGCTTTACGATCGTATTTTAAATTACTTCGATGTTCAGGAGCTTGTTACTCCCTGGGCTTATGCCAAGTTTAAACAAAGAGGTGATTACTTCTTCCTCTCCCGGATAGATACGCGCTTACTGATTACCATTCTTTTCATTAGAGAGACGACAGGCCGCAAGATGACGATCAATACCTATAAGTGGGGAGGTCGTTTTGATGAACGCGGAGTGCGCGATAACCTTTCTCCTTTGGTTATGGCTCGCAAAACTGCCTATTGGTCGGGGCATGTATTCTCTATGGCGGTTGACTTTGATTTAGAGGATATGACGGCAGAACAGGTTCGTGCCTGGTTGCAGGATCATGCAGATGATTTACCCTTTAAAATTCGCTTGGAGCACATATTAAATGGTGTGGCCATTACTTGGGTGCACTTGGATGTAATCGATGATCCTCGATTACCTAAAGTGTATTTATTCAACGTTTAAATCAAAATACCTATGAGCTTTCTAGATACTTTAAAGACTGTTTTCTCGGGTGGGTCACTCATTAAAGAAGTGGGTGATGTAGTGGATAAATTCGTTACTACGGGCGAAGAGAAATTGGAGGCGACTCGCTTACTAGAAGCCGCTATTCACAAGCATGAGCTTGATCTTAAGGATAAGGCAATGGAGGCAGAGCGTTTATTCTTACAGGATATGCAAAATGCCAGATCCATGCAGATGGAGGCTCTTCGCCAGGCGGATAATTTCTCAAAGCGCTATGTTTATTTCTTAGCAAGCTTTGTCGTACTGGGTGCCTTTTCTTTTGGCATGGGCTTGATGTTTTATGAAATTCCACCAGAGAATAAACGCATGATCGAAATGTTTGCTGATATATTCTTATTCAGCGGAGCCCTAACCGTTCTGAACTTCTTTTTCGGTTCCTCAAAAGGCAGTGCTGAAAAGACTTCAATAATCGCAAATAGCAATAAAGAAAAATCGACTTAGAATGGACGGTTTAAAAGACATTATTCAAATCTTGATACCCATCGCTGTACCGCTAATAATGGCCTATATCGGCTATCTCAACGGTCGTATAAGACAACTTGAGAAAGATGTAAAAATGCTAGAGGTTCAGACCGCACTAAATACTAAGGACGGCATCACCTTTGAAAAGTATTTGGACGAGTTCAAAGCAGACATCAAAAAGGAAATGCAGGACATCAAGGATATTCTAAACAGAAAGGATTAAACGTTTAAATGCCAGATCTGGCTTTCAAGAATATTCAAATAGTACTACTTTAGCTTACGCTATTCATCGCAGAAATCAGGTTTAGTTCGGGAGGCTTTAATGTTACACATTAAGGCCTTCTTTACTTTACACGCATATCAAATTAAATAAAACCACTTACGGTCCTTTTAAAGACCTGGTAAGGGTTTTTTTATTTATTGATTATATATTTTCCATAAAAAAAGGCTTTGATAACCGTAAACTAGTGCGTGAATATGGCTGAAAATAGGTGGCTAATAAAAGTTATCTCCAATTCATGTAATGGTTTTATCAAATCAGGGCTTTGGTAGTTTTTCCTTATTATTTTACATTAAAATAATGTAAATCAGTTTATTGTACTGGATTTGAGATATTGAAAAAATCAAATTAGATATCGTTTTCCTATGACTTTTTAAGAATTATTGCTCAAAATAGATTTGAAAACTCACTTTTTCATATTATGTCACTTTTAACACTTGATTTATTGAGTAGTTGAAAGTCTTTAGACTTGGTGTTTAATGCATACTTAGATGTGCTCTGGGTTTAATAATAATTTGATAACTAATAATAAGTATTTCAAAAAAAAAACACACATATGTATGGTTTTGTATTGAAATTTTCACTTCTTTTGAAATATTAATTAACACAATTACATAATGAAAAATCTATTTTTTACAGTGTTTGCAGTAATTGCAATGAGTTTTAGTTCTTATGCTGTCTCGGGTAATACCGGCGAGGAATCAACTGACTCCGAAGTTCCGAGAGATTTAAGAGCATATGGAAAAGGGTCATATAAAGGTCACTCAGTTAATGCTGGTGTAACTGAAGTTGATTGTAATTGGGCCTGGTGGAATATATGCTGGAGATATTATAGTGATGGACTATTAACGGTTGGACCAGGTGAGATTACACTTGGTAATTATTCAACTGTTACTTACATTATTATTGATGAAGTGGACGGGAATGAAGTACACACCAGAACCCAATTTTCTAATTAGATTTTGTGACTTTGAATAAGGATAATTTAATTGATTTAGCAAAAGGCATATGCCTTTTGCTTTTTCTGTTTCTAAACACTAACGCTTACTCTCAAAGTAAAGTCCTTTACCTTGGTAATTCAGATTGTGCTAAATGTGTTAGTATGGTCGGAGGGATTTACAATAGTAATAACATCAAAATTGGTGTTTCTACTTCACGGACAGAATATGATATAGTAGTAGCTCGAAGTGTAATTCCAAATATTAAGAAGGAGGATTTTACGCTTTTATCCGATAAAGTTATTAAAGGCATTACAGCAACAGGGTATGTGATTTTAGATATAGACACAGCTGGTCAATTGGTAGGTTCATATAGTGTTTCCGACTTGTTTAGTACTGATAAAGAAGCAGATTTCTACTCTCCGAAAGAGTCTTTTAACTTACCTAATAGTTTAAATTTAGGAGGTGGTTTAGCCAAGGTCGATGAAGGTTCTTTGTATTTATTGGATTCAAGACTTATGACACTAAAGTCAATTTTATATTATTCTGACAAGGTTGAGTGGGAGCTTAAGTTTAGTGAGGACTTTGGAGACTCTATTTATAAATCTATATACCCAGAACGTTATTCAGCTTTTAGAGAAATGGCTACCGAGTTAATGGCTGTTTTTGGTGCACCGTACAAATTGGGTAATTTTACTATTTTGAATGATGGAAATATTGGTCTAATTTTTAACATTACCGATTTCAGTAGTAAAAGAATGGATCGGGTTATTTTTTATTTAGTTATTTCATCATCAGGAAAACTTATTTCAGCTAATGAGATAGACCGAACTGAAAATATGAAACGTTTTTTTTTCATCAGCTCTGCTGAAGGTTTTCGCGTATTTGATGATATAATAGAGATTCGTGCTTTTCATCGTGATTGGAATAACAAAACTTTAAAAAGAGCAATTGTCCGTTATCAAAAGGAAGGCGAAAAGTTTAAGTTTCTAGAGTATGTTGAGGATGCCCCGTTACCTTCTAAAATATTTAATTTGATTAATGATTCTTATACTTTCGAGAGTGGCGATTATTCAGACTCTATTTTTTATTTTAATCACGCTGCTGAGTTTTATGTTCTTGGCTCAAATGGGAAATATTCTTCTCTGATTCTTGATTCAGTGGCTATGTCACAAATTACCTTAGATGATCAAGGATATCCAATAGAAAATTATCCTGTAATTTATGGTTCAACCAAGAAAGGACAGTTAGCTTATCTGTACAGCTATGTAAAGAGTAGTAATACTCACACAATATACCAATATGATCTAGAAAGAAATGCTTATAAAGAGACAACAATCGAGTTTGATTCCAGTGGTTCTAACTATTCTATCTACTTCCAAGATGGAAATTGTTATAGAACCTTATTTGATACCAAGAAGTTAGAAGTGTGGGACCTTTCTTCATTAAGTTATGAGTAGAGATTGTACTTTTTCAATCTTTTATGTCTAGTTCTAAAGGACAATTTTATACTTTAAATATTGAAGTATGAGTTTTGATGAGAATGTAAATGCTTGAGTTTAAAGCAGACATCAAAAAGGAAATGCAGGGCATCAAGGATATCCTAAACAGAAAGGATTGAACGTTTAGATTAATTGAGGAACGTGTAAGAAATACAAGTTTTACTTAGTTTAGCCTAAGTGTCTTCATATCGATTTGGTTAAGGTTTAAGCCCCAGTGACTCACTGGGGCTTTTAATTGTTATGGAAATAGGATTAATTAGAGGTGCATAACTACTATCGATGAAACACTTTTATAATTCTCTATCTGTTCAACCTGGTCATCACTTAAGCCAACTGATAGAACAACTCTGTCTTCAACTGTATGATCTTTAAATGAATCAATAGTCTCTATTTTTACAGAGGGCAAACCTTTTGCAATCTTAATTCCGCTCATGTATCTTTCGAAGTCATTGCTGGGGATTATAGGATTAAGGAGTCCTAAGTTTTCAATACTTGGGATTAAAAGTATTAACTCGTTAATTGAGTCTTCAATCTCAAACTGGTTCGTAGCCATTTTAAGAGCTTGAAGTTCATTATCCTTAAATGAACCTAGATCTTTACCAAAGAATTTTTGAGGTGCCAAAGCATTTGTTTTAAAGTGTGTAATCATAAAGATCTTGCTAATTGGTTTTTAAATATACCCAATTAATAGGCTTCTTCAAATGACATAAATCACATCGGCATGGCTTTTTATCGAGGCTCCAAAAAAAATCCCTTGCGGTCCTTTAAAAGACTTGGCAAGGGATATTTTGTTTTGATGCTACTGGCTTTTCTAGTTTCTATCAGGATTCATCTGTTACTCTTTTCCTAAACTCGATCATTTTTTCGTAACCTAATTCCAATATGATATATTTTCCATTCGCTACATCTTTGATAAGCCCATCCTTTTCGAGAGCATTAATACAATCTCGGAACTCTTCATTAGTTAAGGCACGAGGATCACGCTTAAGATTGATAATGCCATTAATCTGGGTTTTTAAAGTGAGATATTTCTTTTCATCCATCATCATGCAGAGTTTAATAGTTCAATCGTTAGAAAATCAGCTATTTATATTTTGAAGGCAACAAATATAAATAATGGAGGAGCTAAGCAGTTTAATACTACTTAGCTCCTGTGTTAAGTTACACCACTACTTTAACCGTAGTTCCTACGTACTTGGTAAACACATCTTCAAAGTCTGGAAGAATGTACTCTCTAAAGTAGTAGTCGCGTTTGGCTCTTTGGTCTTGCGGGTAGGTCTCCTTCATGAATTTCACAAAATGCATCAGCAGATTGTATTCGCGTGCTAGCAAGATTTCTTCCGTTTTTCGGCAATGCGCTTTAACTTTTCCATAAAGGCTTAAAAAGAACTTTTCATTAATACGCTCCAGCTTTTTAAGGGAGTGAATTTGTTTAATTAAGCGAAGGGTGTCCAAATCGAATGTACTGATAGTGATCATGGTATGTGAATTAAAATTATAGCAATACCAGGGGGCTTGAAGCGCAGCTAAGCAAAAGGAAGCTGAAATAAATTTTATGTCGGCAAGTCTTTTGCGTACTAAGCGTAAGCACACATTCGCTCTAATTCTAATCACAGCCATTACCACAAATAGTCGATTGAGAGGCACTTCTATTTAACAAATTGTCCTTTTCGAGCTGCTATTAATAGGGCATTTTTAGTTCGTGGATAAGCAAAGAGTAAGTAGTAGAAATTCGGATTCGTTGCTAGAGCAGCGTTTCATCGACAAAATTTTAAATCAAGAAGGCAAGGCCATCTGGAAAGCCCAGAAAGCAGCCATTAGCAAATATGGTTTAAAGAGACATTCCGGGCAATTGCAAGACAAGTTAAACTATGCGGTAGAAGGGTCTACGGATAAGTATAGTGGTGACTTACAAATTAGCTTTATTAAATACCTGCGCTTTTTGGATATGAAGAAGAAGCATCAGTCAGGGAAAACAGAAAAAGGAAAGCTAATAAAGCGACGTCGTCAATATCATATCTATAATCGAATCATTTTTGGGCACTATAGTGAGATATATACTCAACTGGCCTATGGTTTTACTGAAGAAGTTAAGGCCCAATTGAGAGCAGATTTAAAACTTCCAATTACAATATAATGGCTAGAAGGATTAAGGACGAAACCCTCAATTTAAATGTAGTTGTTAATGGGAACAAGGCCCAGAAGGAGCTGCACAAATTGGAGGCCGAGCAACGCAAACTCAAAGAAAACAGCAAGAGCCTTTTAGCTCAAAAGCGGAAGCTTGAAAGGCAAAACAAGAAAAATACGGTTGAGTATACTAAAGTAGTTGCTGCCATTAAGGAAAACTCTAAGGCTTTAGCCGTTAATAGGGCTCGCACCAAAGAGCTAGTGAATGAACTTGGAATAATGGGTTTAACTAGTCGCCAGCTGCGAAAAGAAGCAACTCGTTTGAGACTGGAACTTTCCAATATGATTCCTGGTAGTGCAAATTTTAAGAGGTTGCAGGCCGATTTAGATGCTATCAATAAACGTTTAGGCACTTTAAATGGCAGAGCAAAACGCAGTGACAATTCTTTAAGCCGTTTGGCGAACGGGTTCAATAAGTACTCGGCCATGGGGCTAGCCTTCATTGGTGTGGTTACTGGTGTTGCGTTCTCACTGCAAAGCTTAGCTGAAGGCAGTGCCAAGCTAAGCGATGCTCAGGCCGACGTAATGAAGACCACCGGAAAGGGCCTTTCTGAAGTAGAGGCCATCACTAGGAATTTAGCTAAGATAGACACCCGAACCACACGTATAGAATTAGTAGAACTGGCTGAACAGGCGGGAAGACTAGGCAAGAAATCAACTAAGGAAATTGAGAGTTTCGTGGTTTCAGCGAATAAGTTGAAAGTGGCACTGGGTGATGATCTTCCAGGCGATGCGGCCGAAAATATTCGGGTGGTGGGTAAAATGGCCGAACAGTATCAGGTCGGAAAAGAAAGCGGCGACGACTTAGGCGCTAGCATGAACCGACTGGGTTCAGCGATCAATGAGGTTTCTGCATCTGGAACCAACCAGGCTTCCTATCAGGTAGATTTATTGAAACGTATGTCGGGGGTGGCTAATACTGCGGATATTACGGCTGATAAAATTATTGGACTCGCTGCAGCATCGGACGAAGCGGGACAATCACAAGAAATTACCGCTACAGCTCTGAGTAAAACAATTGTAGACATGATGCAGAATACAGAGGTGTATGCCGAAGTAGCCAAGATGTCGGTGACTGATTTTACTGAGCTATTAAATAAGGATGCGAATGAAGCTTTACTGGCCTTCATTGGAAACCTACGAGGTAATAATGAGGGGATGGTTCAGATGGCTCAGCGATTTGATGAAATCGGAATTGATGGCCAAAGGAGCATTCAAGTATTGGCAGCATTGTCCAATAATGTCGATAAGATCAGATCTCGGCAGGAGCTGGCTTCTAAAGCAATGAAAGAAGCGACCAGTTTAACCAATGAATATAATATCAAGAATGAAAATTTAGCGGCAAATCTGGCCAAGCTGCAGCGGCATTTTTACCAGATGTTCTTGAGTCCTAAAATCCTGAAGGGAATTGAGAATACTACCAAATCACTCCTCAATTTATTTAAAGTTACCGAAAGCGAAAGCTTAAGGCAGGCCAACATTGAATTCAATGCCATACTTAATACCCTTACCGATGTGGAAGCGATGGCTAATATATCGGCGGAGACCAGAAAGCGCTTAATTAAGGATGTGAATGATCGTTATGGCGAATACCTACCGCGTCTTATAAAGGAAAGGGATACCTTAAATGAAATAAAGACGCTCCAAAAGAATGTTAATAGTCAAATGGAGCGCAAAATCGAACTAATGGCAGTTCAAGAGCTGGAGAGTAAGCTTCAAGATGAAATGCTTGAATCTCGCTTGAAGATTGAGGAGCATATCCATGCTAAGGCAATTGCTTTGGAAAAAGAACGTCAAGGCGATTCTTGGTATCTCAATCCAGAAATTCATGAAGACCGGTTAGAACATGAAAAGAAGAATCTAAAAGAGCTTCAGGAGGAATATGCTGTTTTCGTAAAAACCAAGAAGCATATTTTGGATGACAATACTATGGACGAAGGGCGTTCCGCAAGCCTTAGTTATTGGCCTGAAAAATATCAAACTGACCTTGAAAAGCTAATGGAGAAATCCAAAAAATATTTTGAGGGCTACGAAATTGATCAGGTTAAATCCGAGTTTTTTAGTAGCAAGTGGTTCAGAGTTGAAGAGGATAAATTGAAAGGCTTTGAGCACTTTTTAGAGGCTAAACTTAAAAGCTTAGGTAAAACTAAAGAGGAGATTGATAAGGAATTAAACGGCGGTACTCTTCTAGGAAGTGACGATAAAAATGGTAATAATGGAGATTCTAAATCGGAACTAACCGAAAGGCAGAAGGCAGCTAAGGAGATTGAAGCTTTTATAAGCGGCCAAAATGAAGATGAAATAGCAACTTTAATCCAGCATTATGATGAGCTAATTGCCCTGGCAAAAGAGCACGGTTTTAATACTACCGAATTAGCAGTGATGCAATTTTCAGTGCGCAAAGAGCAACGCCAAAAAGCACGCGAGGAAGAAGAGGCCGAAATGCAGGCTGATATTAAGAAAATTGAAGATTGGTATGCTAAAAGACAAGCCGCTTTAGAAGCATTTAACTTAAAAACCAAGGAAGACGAGGAGAAAGATGATTTAGCTCTAATTGAACAGGCTTTTGAGGATGGCCTTCTCAATCATGAAGAATACCTACGAGCAAAGGAGAACCTTGATCGTGAATATCGAGACAAGGATAGGTTGGAAGCTGCAAAGCTGGAGGAAGAAAAACTAAATAGTCGTCTTCAGAAACTACAAAACTACAGTCAAGTAGCTTCGGCAGCATCTGATATTGCAGCCAATCTTCGCAATGCAGAACTAGCCGGTATTCAAGAGGTAACGCAGAGGCAAGGGGAGTCAGAAGAGAGTTATACCCAACGAAAGGAAGTCGAAGAGCGCAGAAGAAGAGAAATCACTAAAAAGTATGCGCTGCTAGAAGCGCTAACTTCCATTGCCAATATAGGTATGAAGACGGCTGAATCTATTATTACTGCTCAAAAAGACGTTCCCTTTCCTCTTTCGTTGGTGGTGCAAGGCCTCTATTTAAGCAACGGGCTTGCTCAGGTTTATGCCGCTAAACAGCAATATTCAAAAATTCAGGGATATAGCTTGGGAAAGTATCCAGTCCAGGATCAATATGGCCAGCGCTATTTCGCGCAGCGCAATGAAGGCCTAACAACGGGTGAGTATTCTCAGCCAACCGTCAGTTTTAGTAAGAATATGTTGGTGGCAGAAAAGATGCCTGAAATAGTGATTGACGGCTTAACCACTCAAAGGTTGAAGCAATTTAGACCAGATGTTATCGATGCCATTTATCAAACTGCTGGAAAAGTAAAGGGCTATTCTGTTGGGGCATACCCTTCAGAGCAGAGACCGTCTTCCATGGATTTACAGGAAACGAATCTTCTTCTGCGAGAATTAATAAAATCGTCTCGTCTGCCTAGCTACGCGATACTAAGCGAGGACACTAGGCGAAGGGCTAGAGAGATCGATAGTTTAGAAGAGCGCATTAAAAAAGAGTCAAAACTAAGTTCATGATATCAGCCAGTTTTCCAAAGAGCATTAGCCTTTTAGGCAATGACATTATTTTAGATCTTAGTAGTGATCAGTATTTTGCGACGGCACCGGCTAAGTCCGTTTATGACTTAGAGTTTACTAGTTTACCTGTTGATGGCAATACTTTGCTATTCAAAATAGATAGCGAGACAGTTGAAGTAGAGATAATATTTAAGACTGCACCTGGTGCAAGCATGTGGCATTTTCCTACGGTGGATTCAGGAGCTATCGAAAGTTTTATTGAAACCTTATTTATTCCGGCTTGGGAAGAGAATATTTTCCTCAGTGGTTTATATCTAATCGAGAAACTAAATGCAACCACGGTACGAATAGAAGGCATTGAAGAGGGCTTTAAAAACAACTTCAGCTTAACCAGTAATGCGTCGTTTCACAACCTCTCTTTAGTTACAAGCGGTGCTAATGGTATAATTTATACTGAGCTAAATATTTATCTAGAACTCTTTTATAGGAAGCTTGGGGATTTGGATTGGAAGAAAAGAGTCTTTCAGGCTTTAACCAATAAAGGTGAAACTCGTTTTTACCTGGACCGAATGCTTAATAGTAGAGATGTAGATTTAAATCTACCAGCCATAAATCAGAATGGAGCAGTAGATATTAGCTCCAGTATGCTAGAGTTCAAGTTTAAATACACAGAACTATACAACTCTAGTAACACAAACGGAAATAAGTTGGTAGAGTCTTTTGTCTTTAAGGCCTTGCCGGGAGGAGTAACGGAGGATGATTATTCGACCTTTGATTTGGAAGCAGGCTTAGACGATGATAAGGGTTGGTTAACTCATTTTCCAGACACAATCAGGGTCTATCCTGAGCAGAGATTCTTTTTAAATTTCATGCATGCTAATGCTACGATTACTCGGCACCTTAGGGCGAAAGTTACTTTTGAAGGCGGGGAGATTGGTTACTATTTCATTTATGAAAATCAGGTCTTAACCAAGGACAAAATATATCGCTTTGCTTTGCATCCAGCATTAGTCAGAGCCGCGGTAAATGATGATTCAAAGGTCATTGTATCCTATGAGTTGTTTTTTTCAGAAACAACAAGTGAAGACACGCCAATCCTTGAAAGCTTGTATTTTGAATTAGAGCAGTTGACATCAGACGACTATCACGAGATCTTATACCGTAATAGTTTTGGATTTTTTGAAATTCAAGTCTTAACAGGTGTACTGGAAGGCAACCTGGAACTTAGTGGCTCGGAAATCTCTATTCAAGCGGCTAAAAACTATTCAAGATCAGATCGGCGGGCACGAAATTATGGAAGCTTACAAAGGAGAATGTTCACCATTCAGAGCAGCTTTAAGTCGGCCGATGAAATGGATCACTTTATTGATGCGCTTCGCAGTGAGGAAATCTATTTGGTTCAGGAGACCCACTTTCAGCCGGTAACATTAAAGCGATCCGATATACCTCTTTATAAATCAAGCTCGGGCCGCATGAATACTTTGTCAGTAGACATCTACCCTGCAAAAAGCGATAAATACTACAGCAATGGCCGCTATAGCATATAATGGACAAAATTTAGAGCTTCCTGAAGCTTACAGTTTCAACCTGGTAAAATCGAGTGGTTATTTTGAGACAGATCTTAAGGCAGATTTTACGCTTCCTTTATCACTTCCTTATTCCCAGAGCGAAATAAACAGAAATATCTTGCGTGATTTAGATATTCCCCAAGCCATAATTAATACTGACGCTGTTGACGTCTTCTTTGAATATGCAGGGAGGTACTTCCTCAGTAAAATGGTTTTTAGGGGCATTGATGATGACTTAACCGTCAATCTCTATTTTGATAAAACTGAGTTTAAGTCCTTCAATTTATTCAGTAATGAATTAAGCCTAGTCAACACTAAGGATCTAGTGGATTTATATGAGGATGGGATTAATGAATCTTTTCCTGGTACCCATTGTTTTTTCCCGATGATAATCGCTCCAGCCTTTTATGATGATCCGGATACCGATGTAGAGGAAAAGGTCAATCCTAATTTTAAAAATATCCTTAATGCTCATGAGGTGGCCAGTGATAGCTTCTATGAAAATTATCAAGACGGCAGTGGAGAGAACTTTAATGTAAACACTTTAGCACCACAGATTAGTCTTCTAGCGGTTTTACAGGCAATGTTTAAACTAGATGGCTTCAGGACATCAGGTAGTTTTTTTAAAAACTCTTCCATGCGCCGTGCTTTTGTTACTTGCAATAGAAGTTTAGATCAACGTGTTGCACCCACCATTTATGAAGAAACAGAAGCCTCAAAAGACTTTTTTAGCAAAACTATTAGGTCTAGGGGAGACTTTCCAATTACCTATGATTCTTATAAGAACGCTGCAATTAATACTAACGGGGAATACTTAAGCGATGAAGTAGGCGAGTTCGATTTCATTTTTGAATGCGATAATTTTCAGAGCAATGGCTATGATGAAATCCAGCTGATTTTTCTTTCTGGTGGTGTTCATACCGTGGTGGCAAAATACCGCCGGGATACTTCTCAAAGTATAAATGGCTTTAAACTTGAGAAACGAATTACGATAAGTGCAGCTGCGGCCAACTTGAACCGAAAGTATTATATTAGATATTTAGCCTTTAGCGCTAGTCCTCAGCCAAGCATGCAGCTTTACAACTACTCTTTTAGGGTGTTGAAAGCTGGAACGCCATTATTCACTTTTGTCTCACCACCAGATCTAGGACCATTTTTACCGAAACTAAAATTGGTGGATTTCTTAAACTCTGTGATCAATACTTTCTGCCTCAAGTTTAGTGTAGATTCAGAAAATCGAACGATTTATTTAGATTTTCGAAACAATGTTTACGAAAATCCAAATAGACAGGATCTAACCAGCTTTAAGTCAAGGATCGTCCCTGTAGATTTTTTGGAACGTAAAAAGTATTTGATTCAATATAAGGCCCAAGATGAACTGGAGAGGGAGCGACTAGGAACAATCTATAAAAGTGCCTTGCTGGTGGAGGAGGATGGATCTGTAAGATTCCTGAACGATGAAACGGATGATATTGAAGCCGACAAAATTAATTTAGGGACCTTTCCCCTGATTTCTCAAGATTTCAGTCAAGATCCTTATTCTGACGGAATAAGAACCTTACTTTTTAATCAACGTGGCATTAGCTTTCCAATTGAAACGGAAGGGGAGAACCTGGAAAGACTTCGTATCGGGTTTTATGTTGGAAAGGTTGATAATTATCCTGTAGCAGCAAACTCCTATGAAGGCTATTCCCTCTGGATTGACTCAAATGATGGCAGTATCGGAGGAGCCTGGAGCACTTGGCTTTCTCGCTACAATAGAGACAATAGGCTTTATAAGCCAAAATTCCTATTGCCTAATAACGTCCTCGATAACCTGAAGCTTTCGGATCCAGTGGTTCTTGAAAAACTCCCCTACATAATAAAGTCTTTGAATGCTGAAGTAACCAGTTCCGATGAACAGGTTGTTGAACTCGAGCTAAAAAGAATGTAGCCTAAGAGTACATCCATTCGCTGTCAATTTTAGTAATAACCTTCATGCTTTTGGCGAAAGTTTCATCAAAGAGTAAGTGATCCTTGCTATCAATTTTCTTCGCGAGCTTAACATAATTCATCGTTGTTTGGATATCACTGTGCCCCATTACCAGCTGTAAGTTGGTCACATCCCCGCCCAGGTAAATAAAGAGGGTACCGAAGGTATGTCTACTGCAATGGAAGGAAATATGCTTATTGATCCCCATGGACTTAAAAATTCCATTTAAGTGTCGATTGATTACCTGGTTACTAGGTACTTTAAAAAGCTTTCCAATTCGCGAAGAAATAAGCTCAATGGCGACTACTGGTAAGGGCGTTTGAATCCTTTTATTGAATCGCTCGGTTTTCTCAGCGACATAAATCAGTGTATTGTTATTGATGTTTTTATGTGTAAGGTGCTCCAAATCACCGAAGCGACAACCAGTAAAGCAACAAAACAGAAACAGACGCAATGAATTCTGCTCACCTTTCTTTAAAATGCCATCTTGATAGAAGCGAATAGCTCGCTCGAGTTCAGAAACCGTGAGGAAATTTCGATTGCCTTTGATAACTCCAATGCTAGATTTATATACCACTGGAATCGCGTAGCCTTGATCTCGAGCATGTTTTAGCATAGTTTTTATCTGGCGATGTCTCTTTTTCCTGGTATTAACATTTGAGCCTCGTTTAGCCAAGGCTTTTTCTGCTACTCTCTGCAGGTCGGTTATATCTTCTAGGTAAAGCTTCCCAAACTCTTCTTTAAGAAAAGCTAAGGCACCGCGGTAAGAATGGGAAGTAGTTTCTTTCCAATTGTCGGGATTCCTGGCAATGTAATCTTCCATAAAAGAAGTAAGCTCAAAAACGTTGGTCTCGCGACTAAGGGCCAGTTCAATGGCTCGATGGGTTAGGGGCGTGCCGCTAATTGCGGCATCATCGATAAGGTTTTTAAGCTTCTGCCGAAGGGATTCGATTACTCGCATCTTTTCCAAGGCTTCAACCGCGCTTAGTCTACGATCTGATTTAAGGCATTGTTTCTTATGATCCCAATTTTTCAGGGGTACATATTGATTGGTCGAGATGTCTTTGCGCCTAGAATCTATTCGAATAATCAAATAAACTAAGCTTGAACCGTCAGCTCTAGCCTCAGAGCGAGGTTTGAATGAGAATGTTATTTTCTGCATCGTCCACATTTTTTTGGAGGCTCCGTCCACAATTTGTCCACAGAATGGCCAAAAAATGACGAAAACCCCGGTTAAAAGGGACTTCGAGAATCAAAAAAAAAGTCAGCAAAATCGGGCTGTATAGCCTGACTTCATTGACTTTTAGATGTTTATCTTGGGGAAGATTAGTGGTGCCAGCTGGAATCGAACCAGCGACACAAGGATTTTCAGTCCTTTGCTCTACCGACTGAGCTATGGCACCATTATCTTAAATTTTGTCTTTCTAAAGAACTTCCTCACACACATTCTCTGTGTTTAACGGGGCGCAAATGTAAAACTTTTTCTTTCTCACCAAAACAAAAAAATGTCTTTCTACCTTTAAGCCCTAAAATTTTTACTGTGCACATAGTCATAGATGGCGGTAACACCCGGATTAAAGTAGCTCAATTTCAGGATGAAAAGCTCCTAAATTTAGAGATTTTTGCTAATCAAGGAGCCCTAAATATTTTTTTAAAAAAATGTCTTGAAGCCAATGCAATCATCATATCCAACGTAGGGTTTTGGTCTTTTGAGGCTTTAAAAGAGTTTCGAGGCAAACTTATAAGGCTCGATAATGAAACCATGGTGCCTTTTAAATCGTTATACGCAAGTCCCCAAACTTTAGGCAATGACCGCCGTGCTTTGGCCGCCGCCGCACTTTATGAGTTTCCACAACAAAATTGCTTGGTGCTAGATGCAGGTACCTGTTTAACAGTCGACTTTATAGATGCCAATGGGGCTTATCACGGTGGAGCGATTAGCCCAGGATTAAACATGCGCTTTGAGGCATTGCATTCTTTCACCCAAAATCTTCCGAAAATTAATTGGAAGGAAAACGCACTGCCAGCTTTAATTGGAGATTCTACCGCAAATAGCATTCTTAGTGGAGTAGTGCGAGGCTACTTGGCGGAAATTGAAGGAATTATTGAACAATATAAAGAAGAAATTGACGATTTACGCATAGTATTCTGCGGTGGAGACACATCTTTGTTGCGCCCGTGGCTTAAAAATGACATATTTGCACCCTCAAATTTTTTGATTAAAGGACTTGAATACATTCTCCGATATAACCTGGAAGACTTTGAAAAGTCTTAATTTACTCATTTTTGGCGCTTTAGCTTTCAATGCTTCGGCACAAACTAATTCAGTTTCGCCCTATTCTCGTTTTGGATTAGGAGACACCTATCACCAGCTCAATGCTAGGCAAGTAGGAATCGGGGGCGCAAACTTAGCCTCTTATGATGCTCTAAACATTAATTTCCTTAATCCGGCTAGTTATACCGATCTGCAGCTCACCACTTTTAATGTCGGCTTTGAAGGCAGTTTGATTGACCAAATCCAAGATGATCCTGCAATTAGTGTTCGCAACAACCGTTCAGGAATGCGTAATCTTTCTGTAGGAGTACCTCTTACCAAATGGTGGGGATCTGCCATAGCTTTAATGCCTTATTCCTTTAAAGGTTATGAAATTAGTTCTAGCCGATCTGCTTTAAGCGATACCAACGTTAGGATAACCGATCGTTTTGCGGGCGATGGAGGATTAAACTCTATTATTTGGGGAAATGCTTTTAAAGTAGCAGAAGGTTTATCTCTGGGTATAAATGCGCAATATGTATTTGGCTCGATTAGGGAAAACACTATTGTAGATTACAGCAATGAGACCTTCTACGATACCCGTTTAGAAGAAGAAAATCAGATTAGTGGAATGCTTTTTAAAGCAGGAGCAAAGTATCATTACCAATTGCCTAATGATCGTTTTATTGCGGCTGGATTAAATTTTCAAAATGCCAGTAGCCTTCAATCAGATAACCTAAGTTATCAGTACACCTTAAGTGGCTTTAGTCCGGTAGACACTTTGAGAGGCGGTAGCACCACGGCGGGCGAATTTAACTTAGGAAGTGAGTTTGGTTTTGGTTTATCTTATGGAGCAAAAGCAAGTGGTGCAATGCAACCTTCTTGGGGTGTGAACGTCGATTATAAAAGTACTAATGGAGCTGATTTTCGCAGACCTGATGGTAGCGGCGAATTGGTCAATGCGTACCAGTTAAATTTGGGCTCTTTTATCACACCACGTCAAAGTTTTAAAAACTTAGAACGCAGTACGAACTTTTTTAGCAACGTCGAGTATAGAATGGGAGCCTATTATGAAAAGATGCCTTTTCAGCTGTCGAATACCGACCTTTATAATTATGGCATCACTTTTGGCTTAGGTTTACCGATCAAGCAAAGATCACAGGCTCCAGGAGAGTTTAAAGTAAGTACCGTAAATATCGGAGTTATGGCAGGCAGAAGAGGAAGTTTAGAAAATGGACTCATTCAAGAAGAGTATCTCAGCTTTTTCCTCGCCGTTACTTTTAACGACAAATGGTTTATAGATTATAAATACAGATAATTAATACCCAAATATGAAAACGACCCTTTACGCGCTCGCTATGTTAATTGGAATGAGCGGAGTGCTCAGAGCCCAAGACTATGGTGAGGACAGTGCCAAGTGCCGAGAAAACCTTTATATCTACTACGAACTTGCTAAGAAAAAGCAGTGGGCGGAAGCTTATGATAGCTGGAAAGTAGTTTATGACATCTGTCCACAGTCTAGTAAAAACAACTTTATTTATGGTCCTTACATTGTAAATGCTAAAATCGATTTGGCGGAAGAAGCGAAAGACGAAGTAGCATTAGCAAAGTATCGTAAGCTTTTAATGGATGTTTACGATGCCAGAAATAAATACTATCCCGGGAAAGAAGGCTATGTTTATGCTAGAAAAGCTTTGGATATGCAAAAGCAATATCCTGATAGCCTTGAAGCAATTTACAAGCTCTTTAACGATGCATTAGAGCTGGATGGTCCAGAGCAAAGTGCCGCATTTTACAATTACTTCTTTGTGACTGCTGCTCGTTTATTTAACGAGAAAATTTTTGAAGTTAGCGATGTATTTGAAGCCTACAACATTGTGATTGAAGGTATTGAAGTAAATAGCAACGCTTTAAACTTATCCATCGCTGCACTAACCGAAAAACGCGACTCTAATGCAGTAGAGCTAAGCCAAAAGGAGCAAAGCGAATTACAAAAATCTGAGCGTGAGTTAGATCGCTACACTAAAGTAGAGTCGAATATTGAAAAAATCCTTGGACCAATTGCTACCTGTGATAAACTCAATTTGATATACAATCCTGAAACCTTCGCCGCGAATAAGTCGGATACTCTATGGCTGAAGCGTGCTACAAAAATGCTTCAAAAGGAACGTAGAAACGAAGAAGGGGATTACGAAGATTGTACGGATAACCCGATTTTCTTTGATATTTCGGATGCCCTTTACAAGTTAGAACCATCGGCGCCGTCGGCACGTGCGATGTTTGTAATGGCTTATCGCAATAAGGAATTAAGTAAAGCGGCCCAATACATTAAGGAAGCAATTAGCTACGAGATTGATCCACTAAAACGTTCCGCTGATTATGTTAAGTTAGGTTCGATTTACATTAAATTAGGAAATCTTGCCTCAGCTAAAAATGCTGCTATAAAAGCTGCCGCTTTAGATAAATCTAGTGGAGATGCCTATATTGTTCTTGCGACTTCTTATGCTCAAGCTGATGGGACTTGTGGAAATAATGTTTTCGAGAAGAAAGCAGTATATTGGGCTGCCATTGATAAGCTAAAT
>TARA_R110002050_G_scaffold300786_1_pt1 | contig 57174 bp, 49 predicted proteins | sample TARA_R110002050 | Tara Oceans TARA_R110002050 (sample SAMEA4396988) | marine metagenome | biome: Polar Biome; feature: [DCM] deep chlorophyll maximum layer (ENVO:01000326); material: water (ENVO:00002006), including particulate matter (ENVO:01000060) such as... | depth 25 m
TATTTGTGGTTTACTTATTTACTGGTATAAAGGCGGTGAAGCATAAAAATTAATGTGATTAATCCATTTTTTATTGGGATTAAATTATTGATTAAAGATGTACCTTTATCCACACAAATAAAATTAGAATATGATGTTAAAAACTAAAAGAATAATTGCCATTATAGTAGTGCTTTTATTCACTGTGACAATGGGAATGGCTCAAAATGGATATAAGGTATCTGTAGGAAAGCGATTATTAAATTTTCATGATAGTACTGTTTTTGTTTTGGAAATAGATAGAGCGATTGAAAAGGATGTGCTTAAAGCATGGAAAAAAGCGGTGGCGGAAAGAGATAGAAATGCAAAAACGGAAATAAAAAACGAACAATTAAGTGTGTATGGAGTAACGATTCCAAGTGTAGACGACTCCGCAATGGATATTCACTCTACTATAGTTCAACAAGATAATAGCGTAAAGCTGTATTCTGTTTTTATTATTGACGGAGAAAGAGTGGATCCAAATGGAGTAGAGGGAAGAAGTGTTAAAGTACGAAAATTATTAGAAAGCTTTGGTGCTAGAGTCTATGGTGAAGTATTAAAAAGAGAATTGGTAGAAAAGAAAGAACGTTTAAAAGAACTAATGAAAGAGCGAGATAAAAATTTGAAAGCTCAAAATAAATCTATCAAAGAAATTCAACGAGACACTTTAAAAATACAAAATCACGAAACTGAAATTGGGTTATTAAAGGCCGAATTAGTTAATACAAATGAACGGTATAATATTCAAAAAAATGAATTGGAAACTACCATGTATGCAAGTGAGGATGATGAGAAACAAGCCAAATCGGAAGTGAAAGACTTAAAGAAAAAACGTAAAAGTATTGAAAAGGAAATTCAAAAACATTCTGACGCCATTGTGGATTTAAAAGCACAGGCGAGAGATTTAGGCTATTCTCAAAAACAATTGATTGAGGATATCAAATTTTTGGAGGAAAAACTTGTTACTCAACGTAATTTGGTGAAAGCCGCTACGGATGAATTAAACACCTATTCTAAGAAGTAAAAAAAAACAAGGCATAAAAAAAACCGGTTCCAAAGTAGGTGGGAGGAACCGGTTTTAAGCTTTTTGCCGGTTTAGGACCGTCAAAATGGTGATTAGTGTTGTAAGTGGTTAGCAAGGTTCGTCATCCTTCAATGATTTAGTTTGCTAGTGGTGATTAGTTAGGAAGCTGTTACATTTCCTGAAACAAAGTTGGAGCTTTAACTCGTTGGTTTGTTGTAGTATAAATTCAATGTGTTTAATTTTTCGATATGGTTTTAATTACTGACTCAATTCCTTTAGATAATCTAATTAACGGCCAAAAAACATTTAGTTAAAGCACAAAAAAACCGTTGTTCAATTTCTGAACAACGGTTTTTTATTGTGAGATAAAGGTATTAATCCCTATAAATTTCCATATTGAGAACTATAGCTTAGCATTTGTTCTTCAAATGAGTTAGCATAAGTAACTTCAAAACCTACAATTTCTTCTCCTTCTTTTACTGGAGTAATAATTGGATTCACAAACCCAGAGAAAGCAGGAACGTTTAGTTTTTCAGAACGTGCCAATACTTCATCGTGTAAGGCAGCATCTACTTGTACACCGTAGTTTTCAACCAATGCTTTACCCGCTTCGTAATCGCCTTCTGATTTAATTCGTTGAATTTCTCTCAATAAATCACCAAAAATACCTCGAAGTTTTTCGTAGTCGTTAATCACAAAATAGGTTTTACCATCTTTTGATACTTTTTCAATCACGTTTTCGGCAGCACCTTTTTCAAACGACCAAGAAGCAACCAATTGACGATTACGCATATGCGCTTCCTCTAAAATTTCTCCTTTTTTCAATCTTCGTAGTTGAACCATCATTCCGTTACGGATATAACCATCGTATTCCGCTTTACCTACTTCTAATGAGTTCATTAAACCAATTTCAATAAGCTTGTTATCCATTAAGAAATATAGTGCCACTAAATCAGCACGTGCTTCTTCCAAGGTTGAAGCATAATTTTTTAATGTTTCTTTAGGAGTTCCTATTCCAGGATTTAATTGTCCAGAAGCATGTCCTACCACCTCGTGCAAAGCAGTATGTAATTTCCCACCTAATTCGCCATATTCTTTAGCGCGTGCTTTTTCTTCGTCAGAATATCCAAATTCTTCTGTATATGCACCACCACTAGCTTTTGAATAAGAATCAATTATGTTTCCTAAACTTACAGATTTTGAGCCATGTGCGGCTCTAATCCAGTTAGCGTTGGGTAAATTCACTCCAATTGGGGTGGAAGGGGAGCTATCGCCCGATTCGCCTGCAGCTGATACAACTTTATAAGATACTCCTTTTACTTTTTTCTTTTTGTGTTCATCCATGATGGAAGAGTGATCTTCAAACCATTGCACACTATTAGCCACTACAGCCATTTGTTCGGATGCATTAAAATCTTTGATTTGAACAACAGTTTCATATGAACCTTTGTATCCTAAAGGATCGTTGTACACCTCAATAAAACTATTGATATAGTCAATATCTCCATCAGTAGCCTGACTCCAAGCAATGTTATACGCATCCCATGTTTTTAAATCGCCAGTGCTGTAATAATCTATTAGTAAGTTTAATGCATCAGCCTGAGCTTGATTTTCGGCAACGGTAACGGCAAGTTTTAACCAACCAATGGTTTTTGTAATAGCTGCGCCATACATTCCGTCTGCTTTCCAAACTACTTCTTTTATTTTACCATCTTCTCCACGAACTAATTTGGTGTTTAACCCGTACGAAATAGGCTCAGTAGAAGTAGTATCAATGATGGATTTATAATATGCTTCGGCTTCAGCCTGTGTTATATCAGCATCATAAAAGTTGATAGCAGAACTTAATACTAAGTCAGATTCAGAATCTAAACTCACTTTTTTAGCATCTTTTGCTGGATCAAAAAGAATTTCAACTATCGCAACGTCTAATTCGGTACCTGTTTCAGTTAGTAAGCCATTAAAATAGTCTTTACTAAATTCCGGTGTGAATTTATAATTAGCATAATGATGATGAATTCCATTCGAAAACCAAATACGTTTGGTGTACTCCATAAAATTGCTCCAATCTTCAGTTGTTTTATCTCCAGTGTAATTGGTTACAATATTTTCTAATGCTTTTCTAATGGTAATATTATGTCGGTAGTTTTGATCCCATATAATATCGCGGCCTTCATATCCAGCTTGGGTCAAATAATACACATATTTCTGCTGTTGAAGCGTTAGTTTTTCCCATCCTGGGATTTGGTATCGAAGTACGCGTAAATCTGCGAAATCTTCTACAATCCATTCAAAATCAGAAGTACTTTCTTCCATTTGCTCTTTGTTTTCATCGGGCGTTTCAGTAGGTGCTTGCGTGGCGCAGGCCCCAAACATAAATGTTGCCATTACAGCCCCTATTAGTGTTTTTGTTTTCATAAATATTCGTGATGTTAAAAATAATGTCAAATTTACTATTCCGTTCGGAATAAAAGGAAATAGAAATAACATGAATTGGGTAGGGTAGGTGCTGTTTTAAATCACCTATTGCCAGTAAAAAAATGAGTTTATGGCTTAGTAATTAAAAAACAAATCATGGTTTTACCAGTTACCCTCTTCCTCATCCATAAACATAAGGGCTTCCGTTATTTCCCCTAAAGATTTTTCATCTTTGTTTTTGGTGGCTATTTTCTTGCCTGCATGATACGTGGCAACCGCCTTTTTAATATTTTTAGCGTTTTCATACATCTTGCCCAATCTAAAATAGGCATCGGTATAATTAGGATCATTGTCAATAAGATTTTCAATGATATTTATTGCTGCTTCTCGGTTACCCGCCATTTGTTGTTCCACAGCCGCTGCAAATGCTAAATAAGAATCCTTTGGATTTTTTTTATGCATATCAGTAATAAAATCAAGTCTGCTTTGATCCATAATTTAGTTTATTTTGGTTTCCCAAATTTAAATTAAATCCAAAAGCACTTCATTTATAGATATTAACAAACGGGTAGGACTTGTCAACAAAAAAAAATAGTACGACCACTTTTAAATGATTTATTCCCTTGATTTTGGCCCCATCATATTTACCATTTTCTGGAATACATCAAAATATAATGTCACCATAAGGATGATACTCATTAACCAAATTACCGCAATATTATACCAAAAGGTATCTACCTTGGTATTTACAATACGCTTGCTGGCTGCATAAAAATGTGAACGAAAACCCTTTGCATCCCTAAAGACTGGGTCAATAATGGGTACTAGATGTTGGTCAATAACAATAACCTTATTAAACTTGTTATTCAATTTAACCATATCATTCAATGTGTTATTGAGATATTTTTCTTTCTGGATATTGAAATAATCCTTTTGCTTACTTAGTTTTTCAATTTGATAAATGAGTTTATCTCTAACCTTATTAGTTTTCCTAAAAGCTTTGTTCAGGTTTTGCTTAAATTTGGTGATATACAAGGATAATTTGTCCAAGCGCTTAATGGTCATATTTTCTGTAGTCAAATCTGTAGAGAATACAAATGCAGGAAAATCTATCCCACCCCGTTTTACACTCAGTTCATTTTGAATTGTTTTAGCAAATCGATTCACCTTTTCTTCCATTTTAGGGTTTTCAAAATTGGTGCGTACAAAATGTAGTTGATTTTCTAATTCAATAATCCAATACGATTTTAAGAAATTGATATGACTTAGTTTTTCATCGGTAGGATAAAAAATCTTTTCTAACGGATTATCCTTAAATTGGGTAACCATCAAAGCTTCATAAGCCCAACGAGACGCCATTACTTCTCCAATAATAGGTACAACAGTTCTGGAACTTACTGAAGGATTTAATCGGTCGAAACTTACAATTACTCCACTAAAAATAAGTTGAGGAATTATCATAAATGGAATCAAGATATAAATAGCAACAGCAGAATTAAAGCTATTGGAAATATTTAACCCCACCATATTAGCGAAAAAGGAAGCCGAAAATAGCACCAACCAATACCGCATATCCATGTCGGCTATTTCCAAAATGGTATTACCCACAATGACGAATAAAAAAGTTTGAATGGCTGAAATTGCCAAGAGCAAAATATATTTGGAAGAGAGGTAGCTTCCCTTACTTAAATTCAAGAATTTTTCTCTTTTTTGTAATTTTCTATCCCTAAATATCTCTTCCGCACTAACGGTCATCCCAATAAATAAAGCCACAACTACGGACATAAAAATGTAGGCAGGAATATTTTCATTAAACAGGTATTTATATGGCATTTGTCCGTCTTCGTCCCAAGCCGCGTATTTAACAAAATAGGCAATAAAAAACGCTAACACAGGAGCTTCCAACAGATTGATAACCAGGTATTGTTTATTTGTTGCTTTAGATAAAATATCCCGATTTAAAAAGATGAGAAATTGTTTGATTTTACTTGGTGTAGCTAGAGTGGTAGATAATTTTAATTCCTTTTCAACCGGGGCATGTTTAATTTTTTCGGGCTCGTTGGCTTTGTATTTTTTATACCATTCTTTCGGTGCTATTTTTCGTTTTTCTGTTTTTTTACCGTATTCATTGACTACTTTTTGATCTATGATATCAAAAATGAGTTCGGAATTAACATTCCCACACGAAATACATTCACTTTCTTCCGCATCTATATGGTGGGCTAATGATTTAAAGTAAGTTACCGACTCAACAGGTTCTCCATAATACACCGTATAGCCGCCATTATCTAATAATAATAACCGGTCAAACAATTTGAATATATATGACGAAGGTTGATGAATTACAATAAATACAAGCTTTCCTTTTAGGGCAAGCTCTTTCATTAAATCCATTATATTTTCTGAATCTCGAGAGGATAAACCAGAGGTAGGTTCATCCACAAAAAGTACAGAGGGTTCGCGTATCAGTTCTAACGCAATGTTCAATCTTTTTCGTTGCCCTCCTGAAATTACTTTTTCAATCGGATTTCCAACTTTTAAATCTTTTGCTTTATACAGCCCTAGGGATGTTAATAGCTTATCTACTTTTGTAGATATTTCCTCATTAGTTAAAGAGGCAAAGCTCAATTTCGCACTAAAGAAAAGGTTTTGAAAAACAGTTAATTCTTCAATCAACAGGTCGTCTTGTGAAACAAAGCCAATAATCCCTTGAATTTGTTCCTTATCCTTATTTATATCAAAACCGTTGATGGTGATTTTTCCGGTGGTAGGAGGGTAGTTTCCATTCAATACATTGAGCATTGTAGATTTACCAGCTCCACTACCACCCATGATACCCACTAATCTTCCCGTTCGTTCTCTAAAACTAAATTCATGAAGACCTACGTCTCCTGATGGGAAATTATAAGATATACGGGAAGCTTGAAATACAATTTTATCGGCTGCAGCATCTTTAATAAATACGGAAAGGATATCACTAAAGTACACGGGTTTCATTTTGTTTCCACGCAATGCAGAACCACTATTAAAAATATATGTTCTTTGAGGGGTAACTGCCGAGCCATTGAGGAATAAACCTGAATTCCCAACATATCTAAAGACATACATATTCATGTCTTTAATTTGAAGAATGACTAAAATACCGTCAAAATTGGCTCCTGAAATATGTTTAGTGTGTTTGAAAGTTCTAGTAATCTCCTTAGAGACTAACATCATGTGCTTATTATCCGGGCAATTACCAATTTTAACTTGGGTAAATTCTACCGCATTTTTGTAATTTTCATCCGATATACTAAAGGTACTGCACAAAATGCGAACGAATTCGGATTCGTGATTTGAAATATTTCCATCCGCGTAGATGTACTCAAGTAATCTAAAAAGAACTATGAATTTTTGAACCTTTGTTAAATTGCCATTAATACCTTCACAGATAGCACGTACGTTTTCTGGGTTCAACGCTTCCTCGTAGCTTGAATTACCTGAATGAAATTCTTGCAGGTATTCATCATACATTTCTAAGAATCGATTAAGTCTTTCTTTACGAATCTCAGTGCTGAGTGAATGTTTTATTATTTCTCTACTTTCACTGGTAATATCATTGATGTCGGAAGCTAACGCAAATAATTGCATCATTGCCCTTAAAATCTCTTCACTCATGGATTAGGAAGTTTGGTACGTATAGTAATACTTTGCTAAATTATAAATTATTAATGGTTCCGTCCTTTTTTACCGAATAACATGTTAACCCGTGGGTAAATACTTCTGGTTTGGTAATAGAACTACCTAGAAGCATTCGTGCACATTCCTGAATTCCTTCGGGAATTGAAGGATGGGCATGAATTAATTCGGCTAGGATTCGAACACTTTTTTTCATTGAAATAAGAAGTGCAATTGCTTCAATAGTACTGGATGCATGAGCTCCTAACACTCGCATTCCAAGAATAGTCATTTCTTCATCGTCAGACACAATTAGCTTAATAAAACCTTTCTTTTGACGCATGGCAATAGCTCTATTCATGAAATCATAACTCATTTTGGCTACCTTATAAGGAATGCCATTTTGTTTGGCCTGTGTTTCGTTTAAACCAACCGCTGCTACTTCTGGGTTTAGAAACATAATGGTAGAAATATTATCATAATTAATGGGTTTTGGATTTAAATTGAAAATCCGTTCCACGGCATGTCTTCCTTCCAATTCCGCAATATTCACTAGCGCAATGTCGGCTGTAAAATCACCAATAGCGTATAGATTTGGCACCGATGATTGGGTGTCTTTATCCACACAATAACCTCGATTATTCAATTCTACGCCTAATTCCTTCAAGCCAATATTTTCGGAGTTTGGAACACGTCCTACTGAAATTAATGCCTTTTCAACGAATCGTATTTCTTGGGTTCCGTCATCAAAATTCAGGGTATACTTAACTTGCCCGTTTTCAATAACCATGCTATCCAAACTAGCACCTTTATGAATATGAACTCCATTTTCGGTTAGGTTTGAAGCTACCATTTCAGAAATATCGGAATCTTCAAATGGTAAGATTCGGGGTGCTTTATCAATCAAGAAAACTTTGGTTTTTCCAAAATTTGAAAAAATAGTCGCAAATTCACAACCAATAACACCCGCACCTAAAATAACTATGCTTTCAGGGTATTGATCCATAGATAAAACCCCATCGCTTGTGTAAATAATCTTTTCATCTATGGGGATATCAGGCAATTTTCGAGGGCGACTCCCAATAGCAAAAACCGTGTGATCTGCACCAATAGTTTCCGAATCTCCATCCATTAAGCGGATATCAACTTGGGTAGCAGACTTCATGGAAGCTTCTCCATGAAAATAATCGATTTTACCCAGTTTTTTAAAATACTCTATTTGTGCCCATAATTGCTGGTAGCGTTCATTTACCGCTTTTTGGGTTTCATGAACTACCGCAGAGTAACTTAGGTGAGAATCGTAAACGAAGTATCCGAAATTGGTGGATTGCATCATCTGATAATTTTGAGAAAGCTCCCACATGGTTTTAGAGGATAAAGCGCCATTAAAAATTCCGGCTCCACCCACTTTGTTTCGTTCAATTAAACAAGTCTTTTTTCCTAAATCAATGGCTCTCATAGCTGCGGCAAATCCAGATGGTCCCGCACCAATAATGCAAATATCGTACTGTTTCAAGGTAATTTGGTTTTAGTTTGAGTGACTAAAATAATAGGTTATTTAATACTAGGATATATTATACGAGTAAAAGTTTTGTTTTTCATGAGAAAATCGTGTGAAAATATTATTTTCGTGGGGATTCAAAGAGTTATATTTGTATTTAAAATATCTAATTTAGATGGTAAAGATGAAAATGAAATTAGGATTAATAAGTGCCCTAGTAGGTACTATGTTCATTTCTTCATGTGGTTCAGAACCAAAAGAAGAATCTGGGAATAATGAAACAGTGGTGGAACAACCACAAGAAATGGAAGTGCAAGTTAGTGAGGAGTTTGTACTACCCTCAACCGTTCAAATTGGAGATTTATTTCGTAATTCTGGCCTTGCTTATGTAGGAGGTTTAACCTTGGACCCGCAAAAATCGTCTAGCTACAATACTACTTTTGATAAATATTTTGCCTTTGGTGCTTATTGGACCGATATGACATACTGTGTATTGAACCAACAAAGTCAAGAAGCTAGAAAGTATATGAAAGTGGTGAAAGAAATTTCATCTGAACTTGGTGCGGGGGAAGTTTACAGCGATCAGACATTATTAGAACGTTTTGATAAAAATTTAGAAAACAATGATTCTATCTTAATGATATTGATTGAAATAGATGAAAAAACCGATGAATATGTAGAAAACAATGACCAACAAGAATTTGCTTTAGTTGCATTTGTTGGTGGATGGGTTGAAGGTATGTATTTAGGGGTATCTACTTCAAGTTTTGAAGAGCATACCAAACTTACTGGAAGAATCATTGAACAAATGGTGATTTTGGATAAATTGATAGAAGGGTTATCTGCTTACGAAGGTTCAAATAAAAAAGTAGATGAAGTTTTAATAGAAATGAATAAACTGTACGACTTTTATATTAATATTCCTGCTATCGCAAATGTGGAAGGTAGTATAGCCGATGTGAAAATACCATCAACTGACATGAAATTATTAGGGGATCGCATTTTAAAATTACGTTCTCTAATTGTTGAATAAATCTAGACCACTTAAAATGAATACTATGAAATTTAAATTCTTAACAGCTCTGTTTTTCGTTCTTTTATTAGGAGTAAATGTTGGTGCTCAAGCACAGCAGGAAGAGGGAGAAGATTTTTGGACCGAAGAAGAGGCGAGCACTGAAACTGCCAAAACAGCTGATGATAAAGCGAATGCAACAAGTTCTACAACCTCTGCTAGAGTTAAGCCAGTAGATAATAGTTGTACCAATAAAAATGAACTTCGTGAGGAGGTAAGATTATTAATTAGACCTTTTAAATACAATTTAGCAAAAACGACTATTGTTAATTACAAAAGATACCCGCAATTATTGCGCGTTTTGATTCCTATTTATAGTGAAGAACAACATCGAATTATATTTAGTACCAAAGGGTTACCGCAAGACGTAATTATTACCGTGTATGATAAACAACAAGGTGAAAAGAAACGTAAGGCTTTGTTTACTTCCAATCCAAGTGAACCAATAAGTACATTTGAATTACCGGAAGATTATAAAGAATCATTTTTGTTTGTTGAATACTCCGTACCACCTACCGATGCAGAAGACAGAAGTACAACGCGTAGAGGATGTGTTATCATGATGATGGGATACCTTTATTTACCAACAGAAAGTGGCGAAAGCACAGTGGAAACGGGTACTGGAAAAAAAAAGAAGAAGTAATATAAAAACCATTAAAAAAAAGCAGCGTAAGCTGCTTTTTTTTATGCCCTAAGAATTTTTCACTGGTAACTTTCATGAAAATTCACCCTAATGAAAGTGAATTTATCTCTTTTTGAAATAATTCAAAATACTGACCCACGTGATATCCATCTACCAAGGCATGATGTACTTCAACGGATACAGGCATTTGTATGGAATCATTTTGAGTGAAATATTTCCCAAAAACTATCCTTGGAATGCTATCGTTTTCTTCCATTTTACGGGCATGCTGAAAAGAAGTAAAGGACACCCATGGAATTATGGAATAGAAAACCATATTTAAATCACCATTTCTTGGTGCAAAATCTGGATTTTCCTTCAAATATTTTATTGCTTTTTCTCCATTAGCAAGATATGCATCCAATTGGGTTTCTAAACCAAAATAGCAAAATGCAAATGTGTTGTTACCTAATAAAACTGTGGAGCCTGCTTGGGAAGTTTCATACTTTCGAACTTCGTTGGGCGCTAGTCTAAGTTTAAAATTGTCAAGCTGGTTTACTACTTTTTGTGATATAAATAAACTTGTAATGAAGAATGAATAATCCCATTTCTTACAGTACGCTTTTAAGTTAGTCACATCCACATTGGCCGTAATATTATAAAAAGGAATATCAAAGGTTTGAAAGAAATCGAAAGTGGATTTTCGCTCCCAATTTTCTGTATCTAATATGGTGTAGTTCTTCATGCTGTTCTGTAAGGGTACAAATTAAGGAGGTATAAATTCTAAACCAAAGCTTTTTTGTATGTTCGTACAAATTCAATCAAATGAAATTTCTTTTTTCCGTAGGCTTATCCGCCATGTTACTATTTGCATCATGTAATTCACAAATTAAATCAAACGAAAACAACCTGGGAGTTCAAAGCGTTTTAGCCGCGCTCCATACGCAACAGGAATGTTGGAATAATGGTGATATTGATTGCTTTATGGCCGGTTATTGGCAAAATGATAGCCTCATGTTTGTAAGTGGAGATAATGTGGCATATGGTTGGCAAAAAGTGCTGGATAATTATAAGCGAAAATACAATACACCAGAATTAATGGGGCATTTAACCTTTAATGTTGTTAAAACAGACCAGTTATCAAGCGATGCAATAATGGTGGTAGGTTCATGGAAACTAAATAGAGATACGGTGGATATTCAGGGAAAGTTTTCGCTTCTTTGGAGAAATATTGATGGGGAATGGAAAATAGTTATTGACCACACATCGTAATAGGTAAAGATTTTATTCGAACTATTTAACCCATAATATTCATTATCTTTTTCAGATAGGAGGGAATCTTCTTTTTCATTACAAATCAAAAAAAAAGGCACGGTAATAACCGTGCCTTTTACATGAAAAATTTTTAACCGCTAATTTGCTACAGGAATAGCAATAGGGTAATTTTTGTACATTTTAGCCACATCTGTTTTGATGTTTTCCTCTCTGTTAGATTTGTCGCCAGTAATTTCGCCTTGCGCCACACCTTCCCACATTAGTTTTTTAGTACTAGTCTGGTATTGGTCAATAATAACGGTACCTACGGTGTAATTATAGGTTTGGGTAGTAGTAGAGCCACCGCCTCCATAAGGGTAGCCATATCCATAACCAAAACCACCGCGACCATAATAACCCATTCCTCCATAATAATCGGTGTAAGAGGTAGTTCCTGTCTTGTTTTCTATAACCACGTGAAAGCCAATCATACTATCACCCATTCCGTCAACGCGCTTCATACCCCGTTTTTCAAGTTCTGAGGTAACGGCACTTTCTAATCTTCTTTGGTCAATATCATTCACCAAAGCAGCACTTTCTGGGTTCCACTTTAAAAACCCGAAAGTCTTTATGGCAGTGAAGTCCATTTCTTTGTCGTAATCGGTTGTAATAGTGATAGAATTTCCACATCCTGCTCCAATAACTAATAGTGAAGCGATGGCAATAAATACTAATTTTTTCATCTTTTTCTTGAATTTGATTTTTGCTAAAATAACAAAATAAGCATTACAACTTGGCATTAACTTTTTCTAAGATTTCTTTTTCATAGGCAATTGCTTGAGCTTCTATATCGGCTCCCTTTTTAAGCATTTCACCCTTAAAAAATTCATCTTTTAATCCGCCAGCATTAATCTTTACGTTTAAGAATGCACCCATTACAGCCGTTCTAGCACATAAAGCACCTACAGCTGCATCTGATAAAGAGGATTGCAGACCGGAATCTACCATGGCATTCATTACACACATTGACGCCAACGAGTTTTCCATCACATGCATAGGTACTTCTATTGCATATTTAGTAGCATCTTCAATGGCTTGAGAACGAGCTGCTTTTTCTTCTTCTGTAGCCTTAGGTAACGTAAATGCATCCATGATTTTATTGAAAGCTGCAGTATCTTCATCTACGAGACCCAATAATTTTTCTTTAAAGAAATCACCTTGAACTGCCCAATTGGAATATTCTGCCCATTTATCATCCCAACCCCGTTTGTGGGCGGATAAGTTGGCAACCATTGTACCTAAAGAAACTCCCAAAGCACCTACATAAGCTGAAATTGAACCTCCACCCGGAGCAGGTGATTCGCCCGCTGTTTCGTTAGCAAACTCACGCAAATTCATGTTTAATAGTGGTGTAGAAGCCTCATCACGTAAAACGTACTCTATAATTTTTTCATTGGGGTTGAATGGCTTTAAATCATCTAACCCTAACGATTTTACCGCAATTTTAATTTTTTCTTCTTCCGAAATACCCAAAGAACGTTCTTGTTTGGTTAAAAAATAATCAGCCGCATCCAACATGGCTTTTAATGGAATTAATCCAATTAATTCTGACCCTGTTACCCTAATGCCACGTTCTTGGGCAGCAATTACCGTTTTGTCAAAAGCTTCGTGAACGGATGTAATGGTGATGTTGGTTAGGTTATAAGAAATTTGAGCAATTCCGTACTCATCAATGTACCAACCTATCCCTTTCACAGCTTTTAATTGCCCGGGTATTTTTACGGGTTCACCGTTTTTATCGGTAACAATTTTTCCAGTTATAGAATCACCTTCTCGTTTAATACGGCCTGCTTCACGCATGTCAAAAGCAATTGCATTTGCTCTTCGTGTAGAGGTAGTGTTTAGATTAATGTTATATGCAACTAGGAAATCACGTGCAGAAATAGCAGTGGCTCCAGTGGTTTTAACAGAATCGTTAAATTCTGCGGGACCAAAATCAGGTTTCCAATCAGCATTGCTCAATTTTTCCTTCAACCCTTCATATTCTCCTGATCTACAACTTGCAAGGTTTTTACGAATATCGGTTTTTGCAGCGTTTTCGTAGAAATAACCAGGAATACCTAATTCGGAACCTACACGTTCACCCAATTTGTGAGCATACTTAGCCGTTTCTTCCAAACTAATTCCAGATATTGGGACTAATGGACAAACATCGGTAGCTCCAAAGCGAGGATGCTCACCGGTGTGATGACTCATGTCAATTAATTCGGACGCTTTTTTAATCAACAAAAATGCGGCTTCAATTACTGGCTCGGGCTCACCCACAAAAGTAATTACCGTACGGTTAGTTGCTGCTCCGGGGTCAATATCTAATAGTTTCACACCTTCTACAGCATCAACTACGTGGGCAATGGTGTTTATTTTATCTATGTCGCGACCTTCGCTAATGTTAGGTACGCATTCTATTAATTGCTTTGTCATTTTATCGAATTTTTTAAGTGTTGCGAATGTAAAACGATAGGAAAGACTATAATATGATATTGATGATTTTTTAGTGGATCAAAAGCGATTATTATTTCTTTTATTTTTCACCCGATATAGGAAGATTTCGATATGATAATGCAATAAACACCTACGTATTACACGAAAAAGTAAAGGTGTGAGAGTCCTGAATTATGGTGCAAAATGAACAATGCGATAAATAAGTGAATTGATAGGGTTTTGTGGTGATAAAGCCTTCCATGTTTGCTATCATGACCGTATCACACTCCAATACTCCCAATGGTGAAAATCGTTTTATTTGAAAATTGAATGTAGATTCGGTGGCACCTATCCAAAACCATGAACCCGCACCTTGCCCGGCTAACCACTGAGAAGAAACGGGGATATTTATCGGTTTTTCTGGTTGCGTTAGGATGGTGCTCATACTTGTTCGGTTTGAAACGTCATTTTTTTATCTTGAAACATTTCAAAAAGGCTGTAAAATGACTTAGCATACTTGTTTACAATTCCTTCATCTACCGTGTAATAACACTTTTCTGTACCTAATATTCTAATGTTAGACCTAGGAGAAGGAGCAAAAGTGTAAGGAATTTTAAGTGCTATTTTTTGCCAAATGGAAATAGAAGTGGAGTTGGCTACTTGCGCAACAAATCGAGAGCAATTTGTACTGCCATTATTTAACGGGCTGTACGCAATTATTCCCATGTTTTGTAATCTAAGCGCTTCGTTTTGCGCTTTTTGAAAGTCTATTTGGTTAAGCATTGAAGCGTACATGATTCCATCGCCATGGTTAGATGGGTTTTGAGCAATTTCCAACAAAACTTCATCCAAATTTGAAACTTCTCCGTTGGTAATAATGGCCTTAGTATGCATTTTTAAATCTGGGTCCGTAATAGCACCACGAACCCGTCCAGTTTGAAAGGGTGTGTGATAGCGACCAAAATCATAATAGGTGGCTGTGCCGTTTTCATGATTTATGAGAATTAAAGCGGCATGACCCACGGTATATTTCCCGTTTTTTATAAAGCCTAAAAACTCGGTGACCGTGTCGTACCATTTACCTTCTTTTACCACTTGGGTTTGTGGCCAAGCAAGTGCAATGAGACTGCCATCTATTTTTTTCTTTAACTGGCTCATTTGTGTAACTCTAATGTGGTTGTTTGACCGTTCATTAAACTATGGTGCGAAAAATCACAGCTCCCCATGGCACCATGTATTTGAGATATACTAACGGTTTTTAAACCATTTCCTCGGTCCATGGTAATACTATTTTCAATGTCACCTTCGCCACCAAAATGATGGAATTTAAGCATGTCTTCAGTGGCTAAATCTGGTTTCTTAAGCCATTCGGCAAACCATTTTTCTCGTTGGTTACGCGTTTCCTCGTTATATAAAGTAGCAGACGACCAAATGTGAGGAGTGTTAAAATCAAGGATGGAATAATGCTTAGTATTTCCATCCCATCTCATTTCCTCAATGGTTTTTGTTTTTAGGTTAAATTGCACAAGGGTAAACGGCTCGATTTTTTGTAAATCATAAATTAATCGAAAATCGCTTAGCGTACTGAATTTAAACGAATCTAAAAGGACAATACCGCGACTTAAACGATAAGGAGGTAGGTGTTTGTGTTTTATAAAAGCTCCATTTAGAAGTATATTTATTCGACCTTCGGTACTAGCTCCAATCCAAGTACCACCTGCTTTAGGGTCTTGCGGAAAATATACGTGTTCCTTCCCAATTTCTTGGGATATCGGAAAGTTGGCCAATCCGCGACTTACATGTTCATCTCGATTGGAGGTGATAATTACTTTATCCTTTTTCGGTATAAATGTTAATGTGCACATTCTTCTTTATATCTAATAGTGGAGGGGGCTACCCCTAAATTTTTTGGAATTTCAATATATGAAAATTCTAAGGTTAGGGCAATGTTAATGATGGCTAAATGATGAATGGCATGATCCAAGGTATACATCAATTCTCTTCCAATCGTAGATTGAATATGCGATTTTTTTTCATCCAAGTCTGCAGAAAAACGAGCGTTTAAGGTTACTATCTCTTCTAAATCGAGCTTTTGAATAGCTTTGGAAATTTCAGTTAACTGTGCAATGGCATATTCGGGCAAGGTTTCTATTAACAAATCGCGTTGCCTGTTTTCATAATTAATGCCTTGCGCAGCAGAACCTTTTAAAAACTCGGTATAAAACTCAATAATATGTCTAAAATGTTGCCCAATAGTAGCATGCGCCAATAGCCTGATTTTCTTTTGGTAATCTACTGATTTACATTGGGTAATAATCTCAATGGTTTGAATACAAATCTGTTGATTTGCTTCTATTAATGGATGAAATTGAATTTCACTATTCATATATTATATTTTCGGTTCGTTGGCAAATGTATTTGGTTAGTTGCCCATTATTTGTCAGTATACAGACGAATGGTTGATTGGGTTTGGTTATAAATTATAAAATAATCAAAGCAGTTTTTGTTCACAATTTTATTTTGAAGGGTTGAAGTTTTAGAGATGACAAACCCCAAAACAATTATTTTTGAAAAATTTTTAACTAAAAAATTTTTAACTAAAAAATAGATAATGAAAAAAGTATTGCTAATTACGGTAGGACTCCTATTGAGTATAGGAATGCAGGCTCAAGATACCGCCCCAAATTCTACCCAAGGTTGGATTGGTGGAACCGGTGGTTTCAATGCAGGCGGAATTAAAGATGAAAATGATGACACCAAAAGTGTGAGTACTTTTAAATACAATGTAGGTCCAAGTTTTGGATATATGTTGGACAATGATATGGCGGTTGGAATTAATATGTTGTTTTATGCCGACAACAGTATTTTGAATGATAGTATGAAAAGTGAAACTGCTCAAACTGGATTTACTTTTCAGCCATTTTTTAGATACTATTTTGCAGTTAATACAAATTTTAAATTCTACGGTGATTTCAGTGTTGGTTTTGGACAAGGAACAACTACCTATTCGGATATTACGGGCATAACCAAGGAAAGCAAGAATGGTAAATTTAATGCAGGAATTACTGCTGGTGCACAGTATTGGTTTAATTCAAATTGGTCTATGGCATCATCCATTGGATTATTGGGGTATTCCCAATATACCAGTAATGTAGGCGAGAAGGATAGCGCAGGAAATTCTTTAGAGAAAGTGACAAGTGACTTTGGATTGAACGCCACTTTTTCAACTTTGAATTTTTCCTTTTTCCATCATTTTTAGCAATTAATAATTTCAACAATGAAAGCATCCATATTTGATTTGGATGCTTTTTTTTTGGCCATTTTTAATAATGGTGTTATTAACACCCCCCTTTTGATTAGTCCACTATTTCTTTTCAATTCTTTGGGAAAAATCAAGGTAAATTTGAATAAATAATTAAAACTTATCGTATGAAAAAATTAGTATTAGCGCTAACCGCAGTAGTTGGCTTATCCGCACTGAGCTTAGCTCAAGACAAAGTATTCAAACCCGTAGCTGGTATGAGTTCATTAGAGGTCACTTTTGACCCTTCAACCATATTTAATGCAAATAATTATGGTTCCACGTTTTCATTGCCATCTACAGGTGGGTTGAATAACGGAATTAAATATAGAAACTGGTTGAGTGAAAATACCGCCACAAGAGGAACGTTCTTATTAGGATTTAAAAACGCAACATCACCCACCGCATTAATTAGTTCCATCGGGGATAAAGTAGATGCAAAAAACACCTATTTTGAATGGGCGGTGCAGTTAAGACCTGGAATAGAACGTCATTTTTCAGGTACTAAAAGATTATCACCTTACATGGGTTCGGAATTAATCATTGGATTTGGTTCAAATAAATACACCGAACAAAGTTTAGATGCCAATGATGCCATAGTGGAATCTGTAATTAAAAATGGAACATCAGATGTGTCTGGGAATAATATTGCTTGGAGTTATTTAAATGGTTTCACCATTGGGGCTGGTTTAGTAGGTGGCTTCGATTTTTATGTTGCCGAAAGCTTATACTTAGGTTTAGAAATGAATTATGCGTTTATGTATAATGGAAGGTTTGATGTAAAAACCACTTTACCGGGACAAGGTGAAGTTACTACCAATGCAGGTTCTAGTTGGTTTTTGACCCCATCGGCAGGTGCAAACTTGAGATTGGGTTGGAATTTTTAATAGCCATTATTTTTTAAGTAATTTAAAGCACTTCTATAATGGAAGTGCTTTTTTTTATGGATTAATATTGGTACTAGCCTCGTATAATTAATCCAAGCAATATCATTTTTTAGCGCAACTTAACTCACCAAAGTATCCAATTATTACCCGTAAATTTGAGTACAAATACGAAAACAATGGATACATTAAATAAAGGTTTCGATACCAAATTAGTGCATGGAGGTGATTTTGAAGACGCTTTTGGTAGCGCTGTAACTCCAATTTATCAAACATCCACTTTCGCTTTCAAAAGCGCGGAGCATGGGGCTAAATTGTTTAAAGGCGAAGAAAAAGGGTTTATTTACACACGATTGAGTAACCCAACAATAGAGGCATTAGAGAATAAACTGGCTGATTTGGAAAATGGTTTTGGAGGAATTGCATTGGCCTCAGGAATGGCCGCAGTTACCACTGTATATACGTCACTGTTAAAGTCGGGTGACCACATGATTTCATCCAATGCGGTTTACGGTCCAAGTAGAGGAGTGATGGAGAGTGTATTTGCTGGCTTTGGGGTACAATCTTCGTATGTTAACACATCCAACTTGGAGAAAATTAAATTGGCTATTCAGCCCAATACCAAGTTATTATACTTGGAAACACCAGCAAACCCAACCATGAGTCTAACCGATATTGAAGAAGCGTGTAAAATAGCTCACGCGCATGGTATTTTGGTGGTGGTGGATAATACTTTTAGTAGTCCGTATCTCCAAAAACCATTGAATTTAGGAGCGGATATTGTGCTTCATTCGTTAACCAAATTTATAAATGGTCATGCAGATATTGTGGGTGGAGGCATTATTGTTAAGGATGAAAATCTATACTCAAAAGTGCGTAAAACAATGACTATGATGGGCGGAAATATGGACCCGCATCAAGCGTATATGGTAATTAGAGGGGTTAAAACTTTATCCTTGAGAGTAGACCGAGCACAAGAAAGTGCAATGAAAGTGGCGACATTCTTGGAAAGCCATCCTAAAATTGCCTGGGTGAAATACCCTGGATTAGATTCTTTTCCTCAAAAGCAGTTGGCGAAAAAGCAAATGACTGGATTTGGTTCAATGATAAGTTTCGAGTTAAAAGGTGGACACGATGCAGGAGTACATTTAATGAATAATGTTCATCTGGCATTATTAGCGGTGTCTCTTGGTGGGGTAGAAACCCTTATTCAACATCCCGCATCTATGACACATGCGGGTATTTCGCCAGAAAAAAGACTAGAAGCTGACATTACAGATGGATTGGTTCGTTTTTCTGTAGGAATTGAAAATGTGGAAGATATTATTGATGATTTAAAGGCTGCTTTGAGTTTGGCGTAAAGCTAATGGATTTTAGAGTTAGGTAGTTTCAATGTAACAATTAGACATCAAATTTAGTTATTTGAAGGATACTAATATATGACTATAAAAAACAGTTTTAAATCCCGTTTCTTATAGTCATATTACAATTTGATAGAATCAATAATTTACACAGTAAAATTCATTAAAACCATTTTAAAATCTTAACATTAAATTCGTTCAACAAAATTTTTGTCCAAAGAATAATCAGTAAAGGTAGAACTACAAAGCTTAATCTATTGAATTTAATAGCTTTTTGAAAGTCTAAATGAATTAAATGCATAATTCCACGAGTCATACCGGTTGAATATACTAAGTCTTCCACCCCAAAAAAAGCAAAAATGCTGATGCTTTTTCCTTCGTCAAAATAAGTTGAAGGCAGAATAATAAGTACTATAGGTAAAGCAATTAGAACAATTACTTTAACAGTTTTCCAAACTTTATGCTCGGTTAAATTCATATTTATAACGTTTCGGTATAGTTACCACCATTTGGTTTCAGGTCTCCAGTAATAATTCTGATTAAATCTATCAGAGCCCAAACGCCACAACCTCCAAGAGTTAATAATTGAATAATACCAATTCCAGTGTAACCCAAATAGAATCGATGGATACCAATTATTCCAACAAAAATAACTAGCAATAAAGCTATTAATTGGCTTTTGCCTCCAGTTGAAGCGGGCAAAGGTTCAGGCGCTTTGAATTCTTCTTGTTTACTTAGTTTTTTATTCAACTTGTTGATAGTTTTTTCAAGTTTCCTTTCAATTTTGGGTGCAATGGTATTAATAGATTTTTTTAAATCCACCATAGTTACCGTTGCGCTGTTCGGAGAAATTCGTGATTTAGGACTTATTAAATCCGAAGATATAAGGCTACTTGTTACGTAAATTGGATTATTGTTTATTTCTGTTTTATCCACAAAATTTAGTAATTCTCTTTCCTTTTTCCTGAGTTTATTTTGATTATTGTCAGAATTTGAAGCTAGCTGTTCTAATTTGTCCCTTTTTCCTTTATTATGTTTTATGTGGACATAAAAGCCTTTATTGTATTTCCTTTTTTGAATAAAATGACTGGAAGTTGCCTTATCTGTTGAGGAACATGAAGTAATTAAAGCTACCATAATAAATAGCCCGATTATAGACGTAATTTTTGACATAATTGTTTTGATTTTTTTTACCAACTGAAGGTAAATTAGTTATAATTAATTTGTTTTTGTTATCTGTAAATAGGGTGGTTACCCCCAATTAAAGAATTGTATTTAGAGTGAAAATTGTTAACCAGCAGTAAATTTAATAATTATGGAATGGATAAAAAGTAAAAAACGAAAATAATAAATTTAGAAACGATAATAATCAATAAACTTATTTATTAATCTTAATTCTAAAGCTCATTTAAATATAAGTTAAACACCAATGACCCAAGTTATACCATAACTGAACAATCTTCATTAATCCCTGTTGCTTTTAGATTAGCGGTAGGAGGTAGATACTTTTTTACGGATAATATTGGCGCTAACCTAGAGTTTGGTCTAGGGGGTGGAGCCATTATTCACGCTGGATTGAGTTACAAATTATAAAACAAACAAACGTTTGCAGAGAGGCCGAAGAAATTATTCTTCGGCTTTTTTGTGCGGTATTAATTCTTTTCCTTGCACATTCTTAGCCCTAATTTCAGGGCTTCGGTTAGCGTAATTTCTCGGATACCTGATTTGCATCGTTTCAAAGCACCGTGGTCTTTAGAAACGTGATAAATCTTAGATTTACCACATACCCAAACCATTTGTTCGGTTGTTTTAGGCTGATGTTGCCAGCAGTAACCGTTGCTATCTGTCACGGTTCTTGAACATTGCACTCCCGATTTAGTGAGGCCAATACATGAAAAAAGTGGAGTAGATGATTTTGTTTTTGTTACTTGTATCGGTTTCCAAGACCACAATTCTGGATGTGATTTTTGTTCCAATAAATTTTCTAAACTATCTGGTAAACTAGCGAAGAAATCAATTCCGGTAACATATTCAACTGAATCTATACTAACCACATACGAAGACAAATCCAGAGAAGAGGAGGTATTGGCAAGAATGAACGCGATGGCTTTTAAACTAGGTTCTTGTTTATCTAAAATTACTTTGTAGAAATAAGCAGGAACCGGTATTTGCCCTATTGTATCCTGAAATTGGGTAAGTATTGGTCCTGTTACCACAAAAACTGCCTTATTTTCATATCCCCAAGTCCTAACCTGACTTTCCAATTTTTTCCAAATCCCTCTGTTAAATCCAGGAGCTTGCGGACTCATATTCGTCATATAAAAACTCTCGGTCATTGCCGTTGCGTTAAAAGCCATGCTACCAGCAGGGCAGAGGTGACCTCTATCGTAGCCCGATTTAACGTAATAAGGTTTTAACGGTATATCATGTGCACTCGCATCTTCTTTAAAACTGTTTGCCCGGTTTTGATTACCAAATGCGGTAGAATCTGTGATTTGATACGCTACCCATTCGGCTTGCTTATATTGATTAAGGTAGGAAACGGTATAGTATTGATGCGTGATAATTAATTCGTTTTTTCCAATAGGATTATGAACTTCAGTAGTTTGGCTAAGTGCTACAACTATTTGAAATAAGAAAAACAACGAAATACTAATCCTTTTCATCTGCACAAAGATATAGAAGTATGGAAGCATATTTGAATTAGAAATCAAGGAATTCCAATGTCATTTTGGCTTGGTAAAGGAAATGCAAATAGTTTAATTCACCTTTGATCTAGCGTGAACCGTAATGACTCAAAAAGTTTGAGGTTTAAAATACATCAAGACTTCTTAGTCTAATCCCTCAAATAAGGCGTGTGGCGGAACTTGGTATGTTTCACCTAAAAGGAAAATTGTTAATCCAATAAAAATAAAGAAGCCTAGTACTATTAAATACTGAGTAGCCGTGGTTTTCTGGATTTCTTGGCGATCCTTAATTTCGCACACTTCACCGGGACAATATTGTACTTTATCTTTATGAAAGATACCGTAAAACTTACATCCTAAGCATATTCCAAATGCGGATTCGAAGAATAGAAAAAGGAGACAGATAAAGCAAATAGATCCCGTTATTGGGCTATAGGTATTCAAGATTACTTGAAATATAAACATGGTAGAAGCCAGAATAACACCAATAATCCAAGCAAACCTTTTTTGTTTAGCTCCTACATATTCTGGAGTTTGATTTTTAACGATTAGTCGGCCAATAATTAAGGTAGGCGAAAATCGTGGATTGATAAAAACACGAATCAAAATATCTGTTAGAAATATAGTTACCGCAAATTTTAATGGAACAAAATTTCCGGTGGTAATAACCGTGGTTATGGTTACAAACATGAGCAGAAATAATAATCCTGAGGCCGCTCTTATTTCTCGTTCGTTTAATACCGGAATGTCATACCCGTCCACGTTTTCCCCAAATTGAATAATGTTAGCCATTGTTTCTGATTTAATTACGGACAAACTTAATGAACATTTGTCTTTAACTATCGGAAAAGTGTCAAAAGGAAATTGCAATGTATTAACGGGGTTTTTACCGAAAAAATAGCCCGCTAATTTAGGTTCAAAAAAATGGAAAAAGATTTTCCCAAAATGATAGTAGAATTTAAAAAACCAATTACTTTCGCAGCGCTTTTGGTTCTCCATGTGGAGATTAAAAGGGAATTCCGTGTAAATCGGAGACTGTTCCCGCAGCTGTAAGTTTCACAGAACGTATTGTAATACGTTCAGTTTTTTCAAAAACAAACCACTGATTGTCAGTCGACAATTGGGAAGGTTTTGAAAAAAGAAACGAGTCAGAAGACCTGCCAGTAGCGAAACATTATTGCTTTCGGGATAAAAGCAAGGGTTCAAGTCTCACTGGCGTTCTGCCACAATCTTGCGTCCTTCTGGCATCCCTAAATATTTTACTTATTTATTATTTTAAAATTTTTAGGATGAAAAAAAATTACATTTTAGCAGGTATTGCTGCTTTGGGACTCACTATGGGTGCCCAACAAATAAATGCGCAAATGGTTTCTGATTTTGAGTCGCTTACGTTAGCCCCTGAATCAGCGTGGAATGGTTCTGATTTATCAGGTCAAAACTTTACAACCAATTTTACTAAATCAACCGTAAGTGGTGACGCTTCTTTTGATAATATTTGGGATATTACCTGGGGATTACCGGGGTATTGGTCGAAAGGGTTTTCGCAATCTACTTATACCGATTCGGTTACAACGGGTACTGCTAATCTATTTAGTGCTAAACCGGCTCAAGGAAACAATGCTTCATTGACCTACTTGGTTTCTCAAAACAACTCTCAAATTAACCTTCAAAACAATGCGGAGGATACTGTTGTAACTAGTATTTACTTAGCCAATAGCACCTATGCAGCAAATAGTATGCGTGATGGAGATGCATTTGCAAAAAAGTTTGGAGGTATTACTGGTAACGATGCAGATTGGTTTATGGTTACCATAAAAGGGGTTACAGCCAATGGTTCATTAACCACCGATTCTGTAAATTTTTACTTAGCTGATTATAGATTCGCTATTAATGCACAAGATTACATCCTGCAAACTTGGGAAATGGTGGATTTAACAAGTCTCGGTAATGTGAAAGCGTTAACCTTTTCTTTGTCGTCATCCGATACAGGTGCATTTGGAATGAATACACCCGCTTTTTTCTGTGTGGATGATTTAAAATCTACTGGGTCAACCTTGATAGATTTTGAAGATTTAGGTTTTACTGCCATAGATTCAGTCTATAACGGCAGCGATATGGCCGGTATTCCAAACGATTTAACGTACGAAAAATACTTTTCAGACGGTGAAGCTTCATTCTTTAACCAGTGGAATACAGCCTACGGAGGTTATTGGTCTGACGGGTTTGCGTATTCGAATATGACTGACACTATCACATCTGGATTTTCTAATATCTACAGTGCCATTACGGGTGGAGGAGTGCGAAACTCTGAAAACTATGTTATTTCTTACAACTATACATCGGTTAAATTAACGGGAAATGCGGCTAACTCTATGGTTAGCGGAATGTTTGTAACCAACGGAACTTTTGCAGCGAATAGTATGCGAGACGGAGACAACTTTGCGAAGAAATTTGGCGGTATATCGGGCGATGATGCAGATTGGTTCTTATTGACCATTAAAGGCTACAATAATGGGGTAATGAGTACGGATACCGTTGATTTTTACCTAGCAGATTACCGTTTTGCAGATAACACGCAAGATTACATTGTGAAAGATTGGAGGTTTGTAGATTTAACCGCTTTGGGAGCTGTGGACAGTGTTACGTTTGAGTTGCGTTCTTCTGATATGGGCGCTTTTGGAATGAATACACCAGCCTATTTTGCCTTGGATAATTTTAACGGCACCGCCACATCAACTCAAGATTTAGCGGAACAAGCATCTTTTAGTATTTATCCAAATCCTGCGGTGAATGTAGTTCACATTTCTACCGATTTTGAAAATATAGCCACCGTACAAATCCTTGATTTAGGAGGTAGAATGGTGAAATTAATTCATAATTTGACTAAGAATCAAACGATTGATGTAAGTGACCTAAATGCAGGAGTGTATTTGGTACAGGTATCTGTAAACGGAAATACCAAGACGCAACGTTTAGTAATTCAATAATTAAGAAATATAGGCAGTGGGTTTAGTGGAACCAACTGCCTATATTTAGTTAGGCTATAAAAAGTTACATTTGAACGAATTATGAAAAAGCTATTTTTTCTATTTATTATTCTGACTATTGCAAGTAGCAGTATTGCCCAAGGACCATTTTCTCCGGCAGCAGATTCATTGGGCTCAACAGCCATCCACATGGATTCTACCGCCATTGTGGGCTGGGTTAATAATGTAAGCATTACTCGTGGACCTCAAGATATTTCTAAGGTATCAGGCCCTTTGGCTAATGTGGGTGACGCTAATTCCGTGTATGGAAAGGCCGATGGAAATGTACTTAGTTTAGGCGATGGAGGTTCCGTAATTATTACCTTAAGCCATCCGTTTAGCAACAAACCTAGTTTTGATTTTGCTGTTTTTGAAAACGGATTTTACGACCAAGGTAATGGGGGGTACTTTTTGGAACTAGCGTTTGTAGAAGTGAGCTCAGATGGGGTTAATTTTTACCGATTTCCCAATAGGTCATTGACTAATACAGATGTACAAACCTCCACATTTGGAACCACAGACCCTACGAATATTGATGGATTTGCGGGTAAATATGCCATGACTTACGGGACTCCTTTTGATTTATTGGAGTTAGATTCCGTTAATGGGTTGGATATTAATCGAATTACACACCTAAAAATAATAGATGTAGTAGGTTCAATTAATAGTAGTTACGCTACCTATGATAGCAAAAACAACATCATTAACGACCCGTATCCTACCAATTTTGGGTCTTCTGGTTTTGATTTAGATGCGGTGGCTCTTTTAGACTCTTCGTTAGCTACAGGTATTGAAGAAATGGGGCAAGGAATGGTAACGGTTTATCCAAATCCTGCCACTCAATCTATTCATGTTTCAGGAACATTTACCGGTGCAGAATTGTCCATTTTAGATATGAATGGTAACCAAGTTATTATACGCGAATGGAGTAGTGGATTGATAGATGTTTCATTTTTACCTAAAGGGGTGTATTTAATTGTTATTAAGTCAAATACAAAGATTATTAAAAGTAAATTCTTGAAAATTTAAGTGCTACTTTTTACACATATTTCAATTCATAAAAAGCACTTTTATCGGTGCTTTTTTGGCTTTGTTTTTTGCTTTGCTACCACTAGTGGTTTTACGCAAGAAATAGATTCTATTCAGCTAAAATCAGTCACCGTTTCGGCCGAAAAAGTGTCTGGAATTCCAGCCATGAAATCAGTGGATATTCCAGCTGGAATTTTAGAGACTTTGAAAACACAAAACCTCGGTACTGTTTTAACTCGTAATAGTGGAATCACTATTAAAAATTACGGGCCATCTGGTATTCAAACACCTACATTTAGAGGAATGAGCGCCTCACATACTAAAATTTATATGAATGGGTTGGATATTAGCCCTGGAAGTTTAGGACAAAGTGATTTGAGTATTATTCCTTCATTTTTACTGGATAAAGTGAGTTTAAAATTTGGTAATACTGCTTTTACTGAAGGACCAGGAGCCATTGGGGGTGGAGTAATGCTTACTTCCGACCCGCAACTTCCATTGCTAGGCTCTAGTTTTGTTGCTGGAATATCTTATGGCAGTTTTCATTCAAAAGTGGCTAGTTTTCAGTATGGTTACAAAACCAAAAAACTTCAATCACTTACTCGGTTTATTTTACAAGATGCCCAAAACAATTTTGAATTTCGCAATATTGCTCAACCAGGAGCTCCCGTTCAAAAACTGCAACATTCAGAAAAGAATTTGAATGGGGTAAGTCAGTCCATTAAGTATCAGGTTAACACTAAAAATCAATTGACAGGTTTGTTTTTAGGAACATTTGTGAATAGGAATTTACCTGCACTAATGGGCGATACCAAAGCATCCGTACAGTCGCAAAAAGATGCTTTGATTAATGCGCAATTGGGTTGGAAACACTATGGTAAGAAAGCTATTTCGAATTTGGTAGGCGGATATTCTTGGTCTGCGTTAACCTATACAGATGCGGCTGCTAACATCAACTCGACCACCATTAACCATCGTTTTCAAATAAGAGAAGATTTTACCCTCAACTTAAATGCCAATTGGGCATTGCAAACAACAGGGTTAATTGATTATGCTATTGCTGATAATACGAATTTGTCTGGAAATAAGGATATGTTACAAACCTCTATATTGGCTGGGCTAAATGGGCATTTAGCAAAAAAATGGGAGAGTGGAATATTTATTCAACCCACCATAAATAATGGTGATTTTGAGCTGCTACCAATGGCTAGTATCGCTTTTTTACCCACCCAAAAAAAGAGCCTGATTATCGGGTTTAATGTTGCTCAAAACGTTCATTTTCCAACGCTTAACGATTTATATTGGTCGCCAGGTGGCAACCCCGGGTTGTTGCCCGAAAAGGCCCTAAACAGTGAACTTAATATTCACATAGATGGAACCATGAAAAAGGATATGAAATGGAGTTTGGATGGGTCGACTTTTTATGGAAATGTGGATAATTGGATTTTATGGCAACCGAGTGACAAAGGCTATTGGGAAGCGCAAAACATTAAATCGGTACTACATAGTGGAGGAGAAATGGGATTAGGCTTAAAAAGAAATTTTAGTGGAATTAGCATGTCATTTAGGGGGTCGTATCAATACATTAGTGCTATAAATAAGGGCGTAAATGATGCTTCATTGGATAAACAGTTAATTTATACCCCTAAGCATGCTGCCAATTGGCTAATAGGAGCGGAGTATGGCCAATTTTGGTTGAATACGAATTATACTTTTACTGGTAAAAGATATATCACTTCTTCTAATTCGAGTTATTTGCCCGCCTATGATTTAATTAATGTTTCTACCGGGTATGACTTTAAAATGTCCAAAAACCAAGAGCTCCATTTTCAAGTGGATGTAAACAACTTATTGGGTAAAGAGTACATGTCGGTGGCTTACAGAGCCATGCCTGGAATCAATTTCTTGGTTTCTTTAAGGTATGGATTTGGTGCTAAACCGGTAAGAGAAAGTGATAAGAAAAACCAATATTCTGGTTCGCCAAAATGGTAAGAAAAAGTAAACCAACAATGAAAAAAACTACTGGAATTGAAAGTCCCAATGTTAAAGGTCAAGGTTTTTTTAAAAGCTCTTTATTGGCTCTTTTGGTTTTGGTGTTTGCTATTCTTTCTAGTTGTACCAAAAACTTAGATGATTTTGGTCCGCAGTTGGAAGGGGAGGATACCGCTATTCCTACTAACAAAAGGGTAATTGTCATTAATGAAGGTAATTTCATGTTTGGCAATGGTTCTATTTCTGTAATCGATAGCCAGACTGAAGAAGTAGCACAAGCGGTTTTTAAGGTTAAAAACGGCTTCCCTTTAGGCGATGTACCCCAAAGTATCTTAATGCGTGATAGCTTGGCTTATATCGTGGTTAATAATTCCGGAAAAATAGAAGTGGTACGAAGTGATGATTTTTCATCGGTAAAAACAATAACAGGATTCACTTCCCCACGACATTTAACGGTAGTAAATGAATCGGGTTCAATAGGTTGGGTGACAGATTTATATGCGAATAAGATTTGGAAAGTAGATCTAACTAATGGAAAAATAATAGGAAATATTCCGTCCAAGGGTTGGAGTGAAAATATCTTGTCTTGGCGAGACAAAGTCTTGGTTTTAAATAAGAAAGATAGCGTGATTAATGTATTTGATGCCGCTTCTGAGCAATTAATTCAAAGCATAGGAATGGCGGAGAAAATAGTTGATTTTAAGCTTTGGAATGCAAATAGCTTAATGGTTATGAGTCCTTCCGGAATTTTTTCGCTCAATTTAAATACCTTGACTTTAACCGAAAACGTGAAATTTAGCCCATTTAGAACCCCTTCTCGTATGGCGGTTGATACGGTATTGAATATGGTGTATTTCCTAGATAAAGATGTCTATAAATACAATAGCGCTGTTCAAAAAGTGATTCAAGCCACTAATGGTAGTAATTTTTACGGATTGGAGGCTAGCGCAGCAACCGGAGAAATATTTGTAACGGATGCAAAAGATTATGTGCAACCCGGGGAGGTGCTAAAATATAGCTCTGACTTTAGTGATTCGGTGATTTTTAAAGTGGGTGTGAATCCGCAATTTGTGGTAGTAGAGTAGCGTTCGAAAAAGAAATTAAGCCTGTTACTGATATTGGGGTAATTGATGGTTATTTAAAAAGTAAATTACCAATTAAATAGATAAAGAGACAAGGTAAAAAATGAATAAAAATCAGTTAATTGCTATTAATTAACTCATGTACAAACAATAGCTCTACAAATCCATTTAACATTCCCTTTTTAAATAATTTTTTCCTAAAATAGTCTTTGAATTTTGATTCATCTTGTAAAGTTAAGTACTTCTCATCCTTTGTAATTTCACGTGTGGCATCACCCACTGCGGAGTTTTCGTACCGAAACTGTTGTATTAATCTTTTTAATTTCATCGAGTTTTGTTTTAAATATAGTAGTAGAAAAATTCGGACTTTAAAGGTAGTCAAAATATCAGGTTGACAATGAGTATGTTAAGATAATATTTTTGGAGTTGTTTAATTTTATGTTTCAGTCCAAAAACAGGAATCTTCTTCTGAATTGAAGAATAATCTCCTAATAAAGAATGGGTTTTGGTACTTTTGGCAAAATAATGAAATGAACAATAAATAATGGTTAAGAAAAATGGTCGGAAAATAGTAGCTACAATTTTGTTTCTATTCGTATTTCTTGCATTGGTGCTCTACACCTTGTTTCCATTACGTTTTCATGATTTCCTGAATCAAATAGGATTTTAACACACTATAAAATGGCAAAATCAAATAGAGAAAAGAACACCAAGAACAAATCGAAACACTCGAAGTTAATGTCTCAAAAAAAGAATAAAATCAGGAAAGGCAAAGAGACGAGAGAGCAGAAATTGAAAGAGTTGAAAGCACTAATTAAACAACAAAATGAATTAAAAGCGGACGATTAGATTTAGCTTGATTATTCGTCCATTTAAAGACAATTAGCCCCCTATTTTATAGTTAATTTTGGGAAGTCGTTGAGACATCAAATAAACCAAAATGAATATACCAAAAATCGATTTGCCAAGAATCGTAGTTATCGGTAGTGGGTTTGCCGGTTTACGATTTTGTAAAAAAATAGATAGTACAAAATACCAAGTAGTGCTATTGGATAAAAACAATTACCACACCTTTCAACCTTTACTTTATCAAGTGGCTAGCAGTGGGTTAGAGCCCGATTCAATCGTATATCCTATTCGTAAAATATTCAAAGGGAAAAAGAATTTCTTTTTCCGTATGGCCGAAACCTTACGCATAGATTCAGAGAAAAAACTCGTAGAAACCACTATTGGTGATTTACCTTATGACCATTTGGTCATTGCCACCGGAGCAACTTCCAACTATTTTGGGATGGCAAATATTGAGAAATATGCCATGCCCATGAAAAGCTTGGTGGAGGCTTTAAACCTTAGAAGTTTGATTATCCAAAATTTTGAAGATGCGCTCAATTGTGATAATCTGTCGGATCGCGAGCGGTTAATGAATTTTGTTATCGTAGGTGCAGGAGCAACCGGAATTGAATTGGCTGGCGCATTGGCGGAGTTAAAAGAACAAATACTACCCGAAGATTATCCGGATTTAGATTTACGAAGAATGGAAATTCATATTTTGGAGGCAAACGATCGAGTGCTTGCCAATATGAGTTCTGTAGCCTCAAAGAAAGCTGAAAAATACCTAAAACAACGTGGAATCCATATTTGGTTGAATACCATGGTAAAAGATTACGATGGAAACACAGTAACATCCAATAACCAAAATTTTGAATCGAAAACCTTAATATGGGCGGCCGGTATCATGGGCAATTCGCCCAAAGGACTAAACGTAAATAAAACCAGAGGTCAACGAATCGTGACGGATGAGTTTAACACCGTAAAAGGCGTGGAGGGGGTGTTTGCCATTGGCGATATTGCCCAAGTAGAATCTGCCGAAACACCCAATGGCAATGCCATGTTAGCATCTGTAGCCGAACAACAAGGAGCACACTTAGCAAAAAACATGAACCTATTGGCAGGAAATAAAAAAATGGTGTCATTTAAATACAATGATAAAGGCACCATGGCGACTATTGGTAGAAACAAAGCGGTGGTAGATTTGTCGTTTATCAAGTTTGGTGGTCTTTTAGGATGGTTAACTTGGATGTTTGTTCACCTCATGCTTTTAGTCGATTTCAGAAGTCGCCTAGTAGTTTTTATTAATTGGGTATGGAGCTATTTATTTTATGATAAAGGCACCCGGATAATCATTCGAAAGTATGAAGCGAAGAAGTAAGTGCGATAAACTAAATTAATCAAAAATCAATTTTGCCACGATTTTTCTTGGTGTCTGAGCGTATTTTCTTTTGTTTTAACCTGCGCTCAATGACCCCTTTAGACGGTTTGGAAGGTTTTCGTTTTTTAGGAATAATCAAAGCATTTTCAATGAGTTGAATAAGGTTCTGAATGGCCGTTTTCTTGTTTTTTAATTGAGAGCGAGAACTTTGGCAAACTACATGAATAGCGCCTTTCGAATCCAAATAGGTCGTTAACTTTTGCAATAAGCGTTCTTTTTCTTCTTCCGAAAAAAGGGTAGTGGACCCCAAATCGAAAATGACTTCTACTTTGGAGGATGTTTTATTTACATGCTGACCACCGGGGCCTGAACTACGACTAGTTTTGAATATGAATTCTTTATTTATGGATTCTTGAAATGACATAAGGGTGCAAAGGTAAGTGCTATTAAAGAATGGAGGGATACAAAATGGTCACCTTGGAAGGTGCTTATGGTTTCATAATAATGACTAATTTTTCCAAAGGATGTATCCTAATTTCAACCCAATAATAAAATCTAGCTTTATGCTATTTGTCTCTTTTGAATAATTAGGAAAAAATGGGAATCCATCTGTAACCGTGGGTTCGGATGGTTTTTGATTTTCAATATTTGAATAATCCACAACGTATTTAACAATTCCAACGCCCATATATCCGTCCATAATAATACGGTTTTTAATAATCCTTTTTCCACCTATTTTAAGGTTTACACCATATTTTTGATGCAAAAAATCAGCTTTCGTAAATGAATATTCTGTATAGGAATCCTTGCTTACCGGAACATAATAACTATTGTATATCACATCAGTCACCTGCATTAAAAATAACTCACTAGAAACATATACGTTTCTACCTTGTTTTAGCTTTTTTAGGTAATATTTAAACTCTAGACGGATATTGTTATAAAGGTATTGGTTTCCCTGCTTACCCTCAGTAGCATTAAATCGATACCCATTTAATGCTGTATTTCCGAATCCATATTCTACGACATATCCTAATTGATTTTTTACATATTCCACACCCAATCTATAGCTGGGATTATAATATCCAAAGGTTAGTGGATTTGTGTGAATCTCTAAATGCTGAATAATTGACGTATCCTTTTGTGCAAGTAAGGAATAAGAATTGCAACAAATGAATAGTATAATGGCTTTATGAAAAAGATTTTTGTTGGTTTTTAAATATGTCATATTATAGTATTTGGGATGACACAAATTTAAGTGAAAATTTCAACAATTACCATTTGGTACTTCTAATCTGGTTGTTCAATCTGCCTAATGATATAATTATTGAAAATTATATCCAAGGTAAAATACAGTTAGTAAGCTTTATGAAAAAATGTAGCCTTGTTTATTTGAAAAAAATCTATTTAATCATGGTATTTACCTAAATAGTTCTTTAACCACCTCAGTATAGGTAGCACTTATTGGAATTTGTGTTTCACCTACAGTAATAGATTTTCCTTTTAAGCTAGAAACCTTGTTTTTGTTGACAATAAACGAACGGTGAACCCTTATGAATGTACCAGTTGGCAATTGGCTTTCCAAAGATTTTAAGGAGTTATGACTCATGACCTTTTTACCGGAGGTGTGAAAATTTACATACTCACTATCGCTTTCGATGTAAATGATATCTTCAAACTTAATTTTATGTAAATCGTATCCACTTTTAACGGTAATAAACGCTTCGTTATCCGTAGTGGTAGTAACGGATTTCAATTTACTAACCGCTGCAAGAAACCGTGTAAATGTGATGGGTTTTAATAAATAATCTAATGCATTTAACTCGAAACCTTCCAACGCATATTCAGAATATGCGGTAGTAAAAATGATGCGCGTATTGGAGTTAATCATTTTGGCAAAATCAGTTCCTTTAATTTCCGGCATTTGAATATCTAAAAACACCAAGTCAATAGCCTCACTTTTAAGGGTGTTGATGGCCTGAATAGGACTTTCAAAAGCCCCCACAACCTCTAAGAAATCTAAACGACCTACATAGTTAGCAATTAGTCCTCTAGCTAATTCTTCATCATCTATTATAATACATTTATACATGGCTTTTCTGCTTAAGTATGAGTTGGATTTTATAGGAATTATCGGTGTTATCTACTTCTAACAAATACCCATCTGCATATAAAATGGATAACCGTTTCTGAACGTTTTTCAAGCCAATTCCCCCGGTTTCATCCTTCTGTTTCTTTTCAGAATCAAAACTGTTTTCAACAATATACACAATCTCATTGGGAGCAGATGTTATGGAGATATTAATGAAACTATCTTTGCGTTGTTCAATGTTTCCATGTTTTAAGGCATTTTCTACAAACGGAATTAACAACATAGGCGCTACTAGAAAGTGTGGGTTTTCTACGTCAAACTTTGTGGTAATAGAATAGGGTTGGCTACTTTTTAAAGAGAATAATTTTAGGTAGTTGTTAATGTAGTCAATTTCTTTTTTTATGGGAACCAATGGTTGTTCACATTCATATAATACATACCGCAACATATCAGACAAATAGCTAATACTCTGCTGCGTTTTATCGGAATCCATTACAGACAAGGCGTAGATGTTATTTAGCGAATTGAATAAAAAGTGAGGGTTAATCTGAGATTTTAAAAGTTTCAGTTCTGTTTGCACATGTTCTGCCTTATTACGGATGGTTTCCTCTTCTTTTTTAGAGGCAAAAGACATGGATTCCAAAAATATTGCGATGGAATAAGTGGTTCCAAATAGTAACAAAAAATTCCAAAACGGTGATGGTAAATGACCTCTTGGAGGGCCGCCACCTCCATGGGGAAACTCTCCGTTTGGTGGTGGTCCAAATTCTGGTGCGAAGCTCCCTCCATTGTCTATTGAAGCAGGGTGTAAACCTGGATTATTTATAACAACGAGAGCAATTAAAGTTCCGATAATAATTACTGAAACAGAAGCCACTAGGAATAAAAAGGGCTTTCTTTTTAAGAATAATTGGGGAGCAATAAAGTAGACTGCGCTACCTATTATCCCAATTTGAATAACAAGTTTGAATAGTTCATTTAAAATCGGTGGACTTGAGTTATCCCCTGAATTCCACAGCAATATGGAAAATACCAGCCAAATAAAGGCTTGTGCAGAAACCCTTTGTAATTTATTCATACTGCAAATTAAAGCATTTAATATTCATCCAATGTACTATTAATAGGGTGCGGAAAGACTAATAATAACACTTAACCGGTAAAGGTTCTAGTTTCACTTAAAACTTCTTGCGTTTCGCTGAAAGCTTCATTTTTGATGTCTCCTTAACAAAATACCACTTGTACTTTTGACTTTGTAAAGTCAGTATTATGGATTCAAATTTTAAAAATCATATCAATTCTTTAGCGCCAATATCGCTTAAAGAAATGGATGCGGTTTCGTTGATGAAAAGAACGGATACCAAATTTATTGTTCCCATGTCACAGCTCACCGCCATTTTAAAAGAAGTTGGCAGTGTCTATTGGGTTTTAGAGATTAACGAAGACCGATTAATGACCTACTCTTCGATGTATTTTGATACGCTCGATACCAAGTTTTATCATGACCATCATAATGGACGAGTAAACAGAACAAAAATTAGAATTCGAAATTATGTAGAATCAGATTTGTTCTTTTTAGAAATCAAACAAAAGAATGGGAAGGGTATTACCAATAAGAAAAGAATCGCAATTTCTGGTTTTGAACCTCATTTGTCTAAAGTATCCACAGATTTCATCAAAAAAACAACGGACCAAAATTTCAAATTGGAACCCACATTAATCAATAAGTTTAATCGGGTTACCCTAGTAAGTATTGAAAACCAAGAGCGGGTAACCATAGATATAGGTTTAACATTTACGAACGATGGGAAGTCAAAAAAGTTTGAAGAACTGGTGGTGATTGAGCTAAAACAAGAACGTTTTAATAGACAGTCGGCCATTGTGAAGAGCTTAAACCATTTTGGCTTTAACCCATACAGTATGAGTAAGTACTGTATGGGTATGGTAAGTTTATACGAAGACATTAAATACAATGCCTTCAAGAGAAAAGTAAGATATATTAATAAAATAATAGCAGCATAATATGGAGTTTTTAGGGATACCCGTTTTCGATAACGATTTATACAAAATGATATTTAGGTTTGGTATCAACATCGTTGTACTAACCATAATCATCCGGTTTTTATATTATAAATCAACCAAGCGTAAGGATTACTTGTTTACGTACTACATGATTAGCATAATTGTATTTTTCTTATGCTTTACCATGAAAAAATTTGAGCTAGATTTAGGAATGGCACTCGGTCTTTTTGCCATTTTCGGTATTATTAGGTACCGTACAGATCCTATTGGAATTAAAGAAATGACTTATTTGTTTGTAGTTATCGGAGTTTCTGTAATGAATGCTTTGGTAAACAAAAAAATGAGTTACTCTGAGATTTTCTTAGCTAACATGGTAATTATTGGCTCTACCGCTACATTAGAATACGTATGGCAATTAAAACAAGAGCTTACCAAGGTGATTGTTTACGAACAAATACAAAACATTAAACCGGAGAATTATAATTTACTTATCGCAGATTTAGAAGATAGAACCGGAATTAGTATTAACAAGGCAGAAGTAGGGGATGTTGATTTCTTAAAAGACACCGCCAAAGTCACTATTCATTATTATAACCAATCCAAGTAATTGTATGAGAACTATATTAAAAATAATAGGATTATTCGTTGCCTTCACCGTATTGTTAAAGGTTACTGTTGCCCAAAGTGGCGAATACATTGAAGTACGTGATTTTGAAACATGGACCTCTGCAAAGGTTAAATTTAAACCCAACAAAAAGTTGACTTTCGGACTTCAAGGTCAATTGAGATTGGATAAAAATTCTTCCGAACTAAAAGGTTTTTTTACTGAATTAACCGGTGGTTACCAATTGTTTAAAGGAATGGAAATAGGGGCTGGATTACGCTACATAAACAAAAATGATAATGCGGGGGCGGTTCAAGGAAATGAACATTATTTCCGATACCATTTGGATGCATCGTATAAACATAAGGTGGACCGATTCACAATAAAATACCGATTTCGGTACCAGAACAAAAATGAAATTGGCGTTTCAGCCGGGGAAGGAGATGTTAATTTACAATACTTCCGTTTAAAAGCTTCGGTAACATACAATATTAAAAATTGGAAATTGGACCCTGTTTTATCGGGTGAAATTTTTAATAAGTACGAGAAAAACGGATATAGTAACGGGTTTAGTGACTATAGGTTAACTATTGGTACAAATTATAAGACCAAAAATTACGGCAAAATTGGGGTGTTTTATCGATTAGAAAATGAAATATCATCCTATTACCCTAAAACAACTCATATTTTAAGAATAAAATACACGTACACTTTAAAAAGATAAAGACATGACAAACTTAAAAAACACTTTAATTGCCGGGCTAGGTATTGTTGCCGTTGGAGCAATGGTATCGTGCAGAAAAGAAGTTTTTGTTGCAGATGAAACAATAGCTGGTGAAGGATTAGCTGATTGGACGACTTCAACACACTCTAACATGGTGCCTCCAAATTACGTAGAGGTTTTCAATCAAAACAAAGTAAATAGAATTGATATCGTTCTTACCGCAGATGAATACCAAACCATGCAGACTGATTTGGCCGATATTTTAGGTTCTTCTGGTGGAGGCCAAGGCGGTGGACCCGGAGGTGGTGGCCCAGGTGGGACGACCACTTTTTCAGACGTAACTCCGGTCTATGTAGCGGCAGACTTTTTTTATAATGGAAAACAATGGTATGATGTTGGGGTAAGATATAAAGGGAATTCAAGCTTGTCATCATCTTATAGCCAGGGTATTGGTAAATTACCTTTGCGTTTGAAATTTGATGAATTTGAAAACGATTTTCCAGAAATAACCAATCAACGATTTTACGGATTTAAAGATATTTCGCTAAGTAGTAATTTTAATGATCAGTCGTTTATGCGCGAAAAGGCCGCATCCGACCTATTCAAAGAATTTGGTGTTCCTGTTTCTCGTTCTGCTTTTTATGAAGTGTATGTTGATTACGGTTCTGGCCCCGTTTATTTTGGATTGTATACCATGATGGAAGTGGTTTTTGATACTATGTTAGATGATGTTTTTGGTAGTAATAGTGGTAATTGTTACAAGCCAGATGGTGATGGAGCAAAGTTTAGTGCTACTGGTTTTACATTAGATGATTTTGAGAAAAAAACCAATGAAGAATTAGCGGATTGGAGCGATATTCAAGAAATGTATGACGTGTTACACGCAAGTAATCGTACTACAGATGTAGAAACATGGAAAACCAATTTAGAATCTGTTTTTGATGTAGATGGATTTTTGAGGTATTTAGCTGCAAATAACACCATCCAAAATTGGGATACTTATGGCAATATGACTCATAATTACTATTTGTACCACGATCCAGCCGATGGTTTAATAAAATGGGTTGTATGGGATAATAATGAGGCTTTTCAATCCGGTGGTATGAATGGTCCGTTGTCATTTGAAATGTCTGAGGTGAGTAGTGATTGGCCAATAATCTCATTTATTGTAGATGTTCCAGAATATAGAGCTATTTACGATGCGTACATTAAAGAGTTTATAGAAGGAGCATTCTTACCTTCTAAAATGAGTGGCCAATATGCTGGATATGATATGCTAATTTCTTCATCAGCTACTTCAGAATTAGCAGATTATACGTTTCTTACTGGAACTGGAAGTTACACAAGTGCTGTTTCTACTATTACGTCACATTGCGGTTCAAGAAGTATTGCAGCAAATAGTTACTTGAAGTAATAAATAAATTCAAAGCGGATAATTAGAGTTGCATTTTTCGTTGTTTAGCCATTCCTCCATAACGAAAGTTGTGGAGGAATGGTCAATTTAACAACAGTAAAATCGAAAGGATAAAGGAATAAATGGTGCATTTTTGCAGAAATAAATAATGAAATTAATTCAAAAAAATAGTATGCAAAAATTCACTACCTTTTTTATAGCACTTATATTAGGTTTATTTGGCCTTAACCTTTCAGCACAAGATACCACCTCGGTTAACCAATCCAATGATAGCATTGAAGGAAAAGTCGAATTAAATGCTATTACGATTAAGTTTAATAATATGGTATATAAGGATATTCCTATTTCCGGGGTATTGAAACCTAATATGTCCATGACCAAGTATCAAGTGGATATTACGGGGAAAGCGTTATCTTTAAATGGAATTATTCATACAAAAGAATTGAAAACGGTTTTTGAATTGACCTTTGATGGGAAACCAATTACGGGTGAAATGAAAATTCCGTTAGCTGGAGAGAATTACAAATGGAATGTAGATTTTTTAAATAGTTCGATTACTGGCGGTATAAAACTGAACCTAGCACATACTAAAGCAACGTTTAATTTGAAATCACCTAAATACAACGTGACAGGTGAAATAAAGGATAAAGGGGTTACTGTATTTTATGATATAAAAATCAATGACAAATCGGTAAAGGGGAAAATTAAAAATCAAATAAATAATGATTTAACGTACAAGCTATCTTTAGACCATTTGAATAAAGAGGAAATAACCCTATTTTTCTTGATAGAATCTGTTCGGCTAATAGCATTGGATAAAGAAAGTGCAGATAAATTTCAAAACAGGTAGTGCTTTTCACGCCTTTAATGACCCTAATTAAAACGAAAATGGTTGCATAAAAAAGCCTCCTCAAAACTAATTGAGAAGGCTTCCAATAAATTAATTAGAATCTAATTATCCTAAAAACGCATATCTGTAATCCGTAGGAGTTACAAATGTTTCTTTGATTAAACGAGGTGAACACCAAACCCATTAGATTTCTAGTTCGAAAAAAAAATATTGTACTATATTAATTACATTAATGGTATATTTGTGCTAAGTATAATACAAATGAAAGCAAAAAAGCAAGTTTTATTTCCGAAGCATCAAAGAATTTTGAACCAAGTTGGAGAGAACATTCGATTGGCTAGAAAAAGAAGAAAATTCACGGCAACTCAAGTTTCAGAACGGGCAGGAATTTCGCGAAACACTTTGTATTTACTAGAAAAAGGAACTTCAAGTGTTTCTTTGGGAGCTTTGTTTAATGTACTTCGAGTTTTGGGTTTACAGGATGATTTTTTAAAATTAGCTGCCGATGATTTATTAGGCAGGAAATTGCAAGATTTACGACTCTAGAAATAGGTGGCGTTGGATGGGAGGTTATTTGTGAATTATTAATCAATTTTTACTAAACCGTAAATAGGTTACGGTTGGGGTTTGTTTATTTGCAATAATTCAAAATTTGGTGGTTAAGTACCTGTTGAAAAACGAATTTAATTTTTCTAAACGAAGTAATAAACGCGAATTTTGGTATAGTATCTTGCAAACGGTAAATAGGAAATTAGAGGATGAGAATAAAGAAAAACATAACAATAAAAGATTTAGAAATAAAGCCTTTGATTAAATCAAGAATATCTGATATTGAAGCAGAAGCGTCATTAACCCATTACATACATAATCATAAAAATGGTGTTTCAAAAAAGTATAAAAAAGATGCAGTTAAGCATGTGAAAGAGGTGTTAGAATACAAATTTCCTGATGAAACAATTGATAATACTGTTGCTGAAGAGGCTTTACAGTATATGATTTTTAATCATAAGTCCTCTGCACCTTTTCCTGAACCAAAAAGTGAAAAATTCAAATTTATCGATTTGTTTGCGGGTATTGGAGGGTTTAGAATGGCTTTCGGCTATAATCTTTTTGTTCGTTCCATACGGAAAGAATTTTCATTTCAATCCCTAACGCAAAAATTAGCATAATGGCTAAAGCAAATTGGACAAGAGAGGAAACCATTGTAGCGTTTAATGTTTATTGCAAAGTACCTTTCAAAAAAAGTAGTAAATCTAATCCAACAATCATAAAGTATGCAAATATATTAGGTCGTTCACCTTCAGCATTAAATATGAAAATAGGTAATTTTGGGAGACTTGACCCAGAACTTAAGACGCAAGGAATTACGGGATTGGTAAATGGAAGCAAGCTAGAAGAAGTTGTTTGGAATGAGTTTAATGGTAATTGGGAAAATTTAGCTTATGAAAGTGAAGAGTTAATTGCTAAATTTCAAGATAAAGACATAAAAGAATTAGTTATTGAAAAATTTCCGGATGGAAAAGAAAAAGAATCAACCGTTAAAACAAGAGTTAATCAAAGTTTTTTTAGAAGTACCATTTTGTCTTCATATAATTTAAAATGTTGTATTACGGGATTATCAATTCCTGATTTTTTAGTCGCAAGCCATATAATTCCTTGGTCTAAAGATAAAAAGAACAGAATAAATCCGCACAATGGATTATGTTTAAATTCAATTCACGATAAAGCTTTTGACAAAGGCTTCATAACAGTTAGTCCTGATTATAAAATAATTGTTTCTAAATATTTTAATGATTATTCGAATGACAAAACTGTAAATGAATTCTTTATTAAATACAATAACCAACACATTATTAAACCTGAAAGATTTTTACCAACAAAGGAATTTTTAGATTATCATTTTGAAAATATTTTCATAAAATGAATCAATTTCAAACAATAAGTACGAAGTTTATAAGACCTTTAGGAACTGCAGAGACAATAGTTGTTACAAATTACATATTCGAGATAAATCGATTATCTCTTACAAAAAAAGAGGTTGAGAAAATAAATGCTATAAATACCAGAAGTAAAATAAAAGATAGAATAAAGTTTATAATTGATAGGGGAGGTGAATTAAAGTTTAACGGTACTGAGAGGCAAATTTACTCGAATAACTTAGTCCTTATTGATAGTTTACTTCCTGAAATTACTGCATGGTTAGTCTTCTATTTTTTTACAAGTAATGACTCTAAAATGGTTGACTTAGTATCTAATCTTGAAAAACTAAATCCACTAAATTTTGATATTACAAATAAATATCATTTTTATACCTATAAGATGAAGCGTTTTTTGACAGCTGTTGCTTTAGGGATGATGCCTGACAAAGTTTGGAATGGAGAATACGACTCTATGGGTGGTTATTTGATTGAAAAGGAAAATGATGATGTTTTGAGTAATCATATCTATAATAAAAATGAATTTGAAAATTACCTAATCAATAATACTAAGCTTGATACTGCCAGTAGTTCAAGACATGGTTTCGGTGAGGTATATTTAGAGGAAGACCAACTTTTTATTAAATTAAATCTTCAAATTAGGTTTATCAAATAACACTCATAAAAAAAGCCTCCTCAAAACTAATTGAGAAGGCTTCCAATAAATTAATTAGAATCTAATTATCCTAAAAACGCATATCTGTAATCCGTAGGAGTTACAAATGTTTCTTTGATTAAACGAGGTGAACACCAACGAATCAAATTCAATTCAGAACCTGCTTTATCGTTTGTACCTGAACCACGTGCGCCACCAAATGGTTGTTGTCCTACAACTGCACCAGTTGGTTTATCATTGATATAGAAGTTACCCGCTGCGTTTACTAATTTCTTAGTAGCCAATTCAGCTGCGTAACGGTCTTGAGAGAAAATTGCGCCTGTTAATGCGTAATCAGAAGTAGAATCCAATAAATCAAGCGTTGCTTCAAATTCATTTTCATCATAAACGTAGATGGTCATTACAGGGCCGAAAATTTCTTCACATAATGTTCTAAATTTCGGATTGGTAGTAACCACAACGGTAGGTTCAATAAAGTAACCTTTAGATTTATCGTAATTTCCACCTACAATGATTTCTGCATCGTCTTGTGTTTTCACGTAGTCAATGAAACCGGCAATTTTATCAAATGCACGTTCGTCAATTACTGCGTTAATGAAATTTGAAGTATCTTCTGGAGAACCCATTTTGAATGAATTCACATCCGCAATGATACTTGCTTTTACATCTGGCCAAATATTAGATGGGATGTAAGATCTAGAAGCAGCACTACATTTTTGACCTTGAAATTCAAATGCACCACGAGAAATACCGGTAGCCACTTGTTGCGCATGCGCAGATTTGTGAGCCATAATAAAATCTTTACCACCCGTTTCGCCTACAATTCTTGGGTAAGAGCGGTATTTGCTAATGTTGGTTCCAATGGTTTTCCAAAGATGTTGGAAAACACCGGTTGAACCGGTAAAGTGCAATCCAGCAAAATCACGGTGATTAAAAATCTCGTCACCTGCTACAGGACCATCTACCGTAATCATATTGATAACTCCATCTGGTAATCCAGCTTCTTTAAACAATTCCATAATTACTTGCGCAGAATATACTTGGGTATCCGATGGTTTCCATACTACTGTATTACCCATCATTGCTGCAGAAGCAGGTAGATTTCCTGCAATAGAAGTAAAGTTAAATGGAGAAATAGCAAATACAAATCCTTCTAACGGACGGTATTCTACCTTGTTCCAAATACCTGGAGCTGATTCTGGTTGTTTTCCGTAGATATCAACCATATACTGCACATTGAAACGTAAGAAATCAATAAACTCACATGCCGCATCAATTTCTGCTTGCATAACGTTTTTTGATTGAGCCAACATGGTAGCCGCATTCATTTTGTCTCTAAAAGGACCTGCTAATAACTCAGCGGCTTTTAAAAAGATAGCTGCTCTATGTTCCCATCCTAAAGCTACCCAATCCGCTTTGGCTGCTAAAGCGGCATCAATAGCATCTTTTACATGCGTTTCATCACCGTAACTAAAACTACCAATTACATGTTGGTGGTCGTGCGGTGGAGTAATAGCTATTTTATTATGAGTGGTCACTTGTTTATCACCAATATACATCGGAACTTCGATGTTACTGTTGTACATTTCTTTGTACTGTTTCAATAAAGACTCACGTTCCGCACTTCCTGGTGCGTAACCTTTAACTGGTTCGTTAGTTGGAACTGGTACTTTAAAAATTCCTTTAGGCATCTCTTTATATTTTACTAATTAAAAACTTATTCAAACTTGCGAAATATAGCTCGCAGTTGCGGGTGCAAAATTACGTTATTTTCATGTTTTATAGGGTGAGTTTTAACCTTCACTATTGAAATTAAGAATTTTTGGTTGATTTGTAATGGTGAATGAGATTTGGCCAATTATTTCCAATGGTATGATCTATTTAAAACTTGATTTCAACCAAGCATCCGTCATTTTTTTGCCGGTATCCTCGTTCGCATACATAATGTTCACGGCCAACTCCGTATCTCCAAACAATCGGCTATACATGTGGGTGGTAAGTTTCATTTCGTTTGGAAATTGAATTACAATATTGAATTTTTGAAACACCAACCCATCAATAGTCTCTGTGGTGGAGCTGGAATCGATAGGTACATCAGGCATTTGGGCTAAAAAGGTCTCGTAAATCACTTGGTTTACATCCGTACATGATTTGAGGTAATTCCCATCCGTGGCGGTATCAAATGACTGATAATTAGCGTCAAAATAGTTGGTTTCATCTTGTTTGAAAACCACTATTGTTTTCGCATTTCCTTCTATTTCTTGCTCAAATGTTTCTTCAATTGCTTCGGTGCCTTTTTGTTGCAATTTGGCCCATTCTTCTTCCGATTCCATCTCAAAACCATCTGGTATATTCATGGTCCAATTGAATTTATCAAAATGGACCGTTTCGCCTTTGGTTTCTTCTTTGGTTTCCGCTGTATCGGCACAAGAGGAGAGAAGTCCTACTAAGAATAGCGCGTAAAAAGTGTGTTTCATTCTATTGTTTTTCTTCTAAATACACCACAATTTTATTGAAATCGGCAGCGGCATTAATTACTCTTCTATAATCTTCATATTGAGATACCGGAAAATGAATTTTGTGGTAACGTTCATCGCAAATTACGGTAAGCACATTACCATCAAGCGAGTAGGAGCTAATAAAATCGGCATATACGGTACCATCTTTTTCTTTTGCCTCAACTTTCATGTTAATGGTTTCTAGATTAGTAACGGTGTATCCTTCAGGTACTTCAAATGAAAATACGCGATGGTAACTTTTTCTAAATCCCATATCTACCGGAAATTTTCTAGCTTCCCCATCCTGATACATTTCTGCCTGTGGGCCAATGAATAAGCCTAGTTTAATAAGGTATTTATCTTTTACAGAAACAATATACTTGTCGATAGCAAAAGTACCGGTGATGATAAGCGGTTTTTCTCCGTAGTTTTCATACCCTGTATTATCTGCTTTTACTTCATGCAAATCCATGTCAGGGTCTACCCATTTAATTAATTGTTCGGTTAAGTCCAATTCGTCTTCGGTAGAAATTAATCCAAAATAAGGTTGAGTTGGAGATACGTTATATCCAGTAGCTTTGGTGGTTAAATCAAATTCTAAAGTAGAAAAGTCTTCAGCCACTTTTACTTTCATATCCATATCGCTAATGGATGAATTAGCATCAGGTGCGTCAATCCATTCAATATTTGCAGTTGAACTTAATATATCGCCCACGGCAATTTTCTTGTAGAATACGCCATTATTATCCTGAAAGTCGATTCCCGGATAACCTAGCACCGAAAATTTTCCTTCCATATCCATATATTTATCTAATTCAGGGAAATACATCAAATATTTTTGAAGGAAATTATAGGCTTGAAACTTTTCATCAAAGGCCAAAGACTTTCGATTACAGGTGATTACAAAGCGATAATCAATTATATTTTTTTCACAAGCCAATGCCATAAATTTCATGAAACCAGGAGAATTAGATACTTTGTTTTTGTATACAAAAGCCAAGTCACTTAATTCGGCTGTATTGGCTTGAAACAAAGAATAGTGGGTTTTATAGTATTTTTCCCAAGCCCGTAATTTTTCCTCATTTGTGTTAGAGCTAGCTACCGCGGCTTCTTTCATCATTTTCGAAAAAACTTTTAAATCGGTTTTTGAGCCCACAGTGTATTGGTTAATCAACCTTTTTCCAACCGATTTATAGTTCACAATATTAGATACATTTGAAGCCGTGTTTTCATCTAACTTATAAATTACCGAAATGCGATTTGGTAAATTATAGGCTTGGTCTTCTTCTACAAATTTGGGGAGGTATTCAAATGATTTATACAAATGATTGTGCTCTTCATCGAAAGTGTCTTCTTCCAATTCACCAAAACCGTTGTAGCTTTTGGTTTTAAAAATCAAGTGTGTGGGAGAAATTAAGTCAAATTGATAATTGAAAACAGGAGCTAACTCTTGCGCCACACGTCTGCTACCATTGTAACCCGGTGCTTTTTTGATGACATAGAAATACTCTATAAAACTGCCAATTTCAATTCCTTTTAATGCGTAATAATAAGCTACATTATCGTCTTCATCTGTTATTTCTTTTACATCATCCTCGTTCAGCAATGTTTCCTTTCCGTCCGGATTAATTACTCTCGCTTTGGTAGAAATTACCTCGGTTTCCTTGCCCATAGGTAAATACACCTTATTGTTACGGTCAATAGCCTCATCTGAGTTTACCCAAAACAACTCATGCAATACTTCAATTTGCACAAAGTTTTCGCCTTCAAAACCGTATTCCACAATTTGATGTTTCTTAAAGAAAATCTGAGGTTCATCCTTTAACGAGTCTGGAATAGAAAAGTGGGGCATAGCCTCTTCCCAGTCATAATTTGCGTTTATAAAATCGTCTTGCGCTTGTAATGATACCGAAAAGCCTAAAATTACAATGGCTAAAAGATATTTAATTGGATTTTTTAAGGATAATGACATTTTTTTGAGATTTATTGATTTGATTCACACTTTTATTCCACAAGGCAACTTCGGCTACGTTGTAATATAATTTTGTTTTGTTCGATTTGGAGGTATAGGTAATCACATTTCCATTGATGGTATAGGCGGACTCATAACGCATCAATTCGTTTGAAATCTGTATAGGTTCAGGAACGAAATCAATGGCATAACCCTCTGGTACGGTGAATTCAATCACGTTATGGTATTGGGCAATGAATTTGAATTCGAATGGAGTTTTACGGTCCTTTTTGAGTTTATCACCACTAAAATAATCGGTAAGATTTAAATTAATGTATAGCTCATCATTATTCTCCATGGCGTAATCGCCAATAGTGAAATCGTAAGCGATTCTAAATGGTTTGGGACTTGGATAATGGTTGCTTTCTTCAAAATTTTCGGGCAAAAACTTATTATTTCCTTTTCGTAAATAAGCTTTGTAAAATTTCGCTTTTTCATCATCCGATAAATCTTCAATTTCATATTGCAAATTCTGTTTGTAATAACCACCCATTAACGATACTGCCTTTGCGGTAAATAACCCATTGGTAAGCGTGGCTTGAACAGAATCTACAATAGAATTCACTTCGGGAGCTACCACCGGTACAGTGTACAGTTCAAATTTACCGGGTGCTAATCTAATCAACGCTTCTTGGTTTTGAATGAAGCTACTTGGTAACCCAAATTCGCCATATCTTCCTGTAGCATCCATAAAATAATGCTGTCCATCTTTCGCTATATAGGTAGCAATCATGTGATTGTCTACCGATGGAGTAGGTAGTTCCTTATATGTAAAGGGAATAGCATTGGTGCCAATCCATGTATAATGCGCTTTTATACCAGCATAGCTGAGTAATTGGGTAATAGTACTCGACATATCCTTACAGTCGCCATATCGATTTTGACAAACTGTACTTGCCGAACGAGGAATAAAGCCTCCCAATCCGGCTTCATAAGCCACGTATTTAATATTTTCTTGCGTCCATTCAAAAATTCGTTTCACTTGGTCTAATTCATCCGTACTACCCGTTAAAACAGAATCCACAATAGCTTTTATCATTGGGTTATCCACATCGGTATTTACCGAATCTAAAAACGTTTCATACCAAGAAAACAAATCATTTACATCTCTCAATACATATTCTGTTGCCCCATTTTTTTGGTAAGATGCTATGCGTGGCAATACTTGTGGTGTGTAATAAGTAATTTGCGGAGACCATTTCTCGGTTTGAATAATAGGCGCATCGGTTACCGTCCATTCGTAGATGGTTTTTCCTTTATCTTCGGTTTTAGAAAACGAAATAAAGTCACGTTCTATTTGATATTCCGTAAATAACACGTCCACACCTTTACCTACAATGATGCGGTATACTTGATGTTCCACTGGAAAACCATCTTGTAAAATAGCTCTACCAATAAAATGCGGGTCCTTAATTATACGCTTGTACGACAACTCCGAAAAAGAACCCTTTTGTAACCCTTTAAATGAAAAGGATATTATTTTGGAATCGTCATGAAAAACATTGGACTCCATGTCGTCAGAAGTAGTGAACTCTTTGGTTTTTATCTTTTTATACTTCGTTCCTGCCGGAACAGAGGTAGAGGCAATCATGTCTTCATAGGCACTAAAGCTCCCAAAACTTAATTGTTTTTCTCTAAACATGGGTGCGTCTTTGGTGAGATACAGCTTTTTGGCATAATAGGTTTCATAGATTTCTAATTCACCTTTATTTAGCTCAATCACCAGTTCTTCGGTATTCTCCAAAACTACCATTTGCGCACCTGGGTACTTATTTTGGTAACTTTTTATGTCATCAATGCTTTGTCCGCTTACCAGTCCGCTTACAAGAATAAGAACGGCCGACAGAATTTGTTTGTGCATGCGTTTATTTTATGATTAAAGTACCATCGTAATATTTATCAGCGGTCAGTACCTTTCCTGATTTATCATAGGTTTTCACCCATCCATGTTTGTTATCCAAAACGTAATCTTCGGTCTTGGTAAGGTTTCCGTCTTTATCGTAAAACTTTTTAGTACCATAGGTGTCTCCATTTTTCTCAGGCGATTCAACCCAAACTTGTCCATTATCCCAATAGGTATATTTGGTTCCGTTTAATTCCTGGTTTTCGTAAGGAGATTTAGAAAATAGCTTTCCGTTTTCGTAATATTCCAAATAATCACCACTAAAACTACCGTTGGTCATGGTGTATTCGCGCGAAACGTTCCCATTTGCAAAATATGATTTACATGAACAGGTCTCGTTTGTAATTGGAATCATCGGCACAGGTTTATTATCCGCTCCTAAATAAGCGTATCCCACAATTTTACCGTAGAAATAGGTTCTAATTTGCTGTAACACACCGTTGCCATCATAATAATAACCTAAGCCATGCACTTCGCCATTTTCGTACATCCGCTCACTGTCTTTTTTACCATTTGGATGATACCATGTGCGCAACCCGTGAATATTACCATCTTTATAAGATTCGGTTAATACAATTTGGCCATCCTCATAGTAATATACCCAATCGCCAATTTTATCGCCATAGTAATATTCACCTTGACTATTTATTTGTCCGTTCACAAAATAAGTAGTCCACTTACCATGTTTGCTGCCATTCCAGTACATTCCTTCACCACTTTTTTGGCCATTTGCGTAATATCTAAGGTCAGGTCCATGAAAAATGTATCCTTTTTTAGTCATTACACGCGATTTTTCGCCTGTAAAATAGGTGGCGGTAAATTGGGTAGAGTCGGGGGTGAATTTGGTGTATGCTACCGAATTTCCAAGTGTGTCAAAAATTTCGAAGCTTTTATTCACTCCGTCTTCATACACATCAATTTCATCCAACTTGCCATCAATGGCATAATAGGTTTGCGGACCGGTTCTTTTACCCTTAGTATAAAAGCTTTCACGGGCCAATGTGCCATCACTTTCGTACGTCAACCAAACTCCTTCAAGTTTCCCATCTACGTAATATCCTTGTTCTTCTATTCCGCCATGTTGAAAATAGCTTACATAGTAACCATTTGATTTTCCATCTTTATAGTTGGTTACCGATTTTTTCTGTCCCGAATCGTAATAACTAGTGGTCGTACCATTAAGGGAGCCTTCGGCATAATTGGAAGTAGAGCTTAATACCCCATTGCTAGTGTAAAATTTCCATAATCCATTTTGACCAACTTCTCCCGGCAAATAATTTCCAACCGCCTTGATAGTACCATCAGAATAGAAGTTTTCGAATAGAAATTCGCCCCCTTTCTTTTTGGCTTCCTTGATTAAGCTTCCATCTCTATGATACACCTTGTAGGCTACTAAATCACCTTTTTTATAGTATAGAACTAGATTTAAATTTCCTTGCAAATCATACTCTTTGTATTCGCCATTACGTTTACCATTTTCATCGAGGTTCTTTTCAGATTTCAAACTTCCATTTTGGTTGTATTCCTTATAAGAGTTTACGGCAACACCATCTTTGTATTCTTGTTCTCTTTTTAAAGTTCCGTCTGGATACCAAGCCAATCGTTTTCCTTCCAAGGTTCCATCCACATAATTCAATTCATCGCTTTTTTGGCCAGTATTGTAATATTCTACTGCCAAACCAGTTCTTTTACCTGCTTCAAACTGCGCTTTTTGCGACAATTTACCATTGGGGTAGAACTCTTTAAAATCGCCTGTTAGCACTTCGTCTGTATAATTAACGATATACTGTATCGCGCCAATATCATAAAAATAGCGTGTTTCGCCATTAAGCTTTCCTTCTTCATAGGTAGCAATGTTGGCTACAATTCCGGTATTATTATAGGTTGTAGATTTTCCAGTGGCTTTGCCTTCAGAATAGATGGTTATGGATTTTGGTACACCATTCTCAAAAAACGAAGAGTCGTTTCCATCCAAATCACCATCATCATAAACTTCTTTTTCTTTAGTAGCGCCACTTATATAATAGTACTCCCACACACCTGTGCGTTCACCATCTTCGCTGTAATTACCTTTAGCACTAAGCGCACCTACATTATAGTAATAGTGAAAAATTCCTACCGGTTCATTCTCTACAATTACCCCTTTGCCTTGCAACTTGGCCCTTTTACTCCAATAATAGTGTACCATTTGTTTCTTTCCAGCATATTCTTCTTCAAAATCAGAATGCATTTGCTGCCAAGCAGTACCCGCATATTGTGGAAATGCTTGCATACTTTTAATGTTCTTTTTGATCGTGGCAATAATCGATTTATTGGTAGTGCTTTGCAGCGAGAAATACAGGTATGCGTCAAACTGGCCATCGTTCATTATTTCCACGTAAAATGGAACGTAAAACGTGTCCCAAAACCCTTTTCCAAGCGTGCGTTGTTGCAATTGCTGCACCATCAAATAGTTTTGTTTCACAATGGCTAATTGAATTTTATTTGGAACTTTATATTTCTTACTCAGTGCAATTTGGGCAATAATCATTTCATCAATATCTGAATAATCTTCATCCGAAAGCTTGATTCCTTTGGGTTCAGCTACATAATCGCCTTTCAAAAACTCGTTGTATTCTGATAAAAAGCTCAAATTGTCTTTGGGTTTAATCAGTAAATACGTGTTGTAACTCAACATAGCCATGGTGTACTGGCCTTCTTCTTTAGCTAGTTTGGCCAACATGTAATGTGAATTAGCATGAAAAGGATTCAACTTCAAGGCGCTTTTCAAATCGGCTACCATTTGGTCGTACTTTTCCATTTTTTCGTAAGTCAAGGCTCGATTATATAAATATCGATAATACGCTGGATACTTTTTGATACCCATGGTATAGGTTTCGAGTGCTTTTTCGTTATCACTCATTTTATCGTAGGTTGTTCCCAGCAGATTGTAAAACTCAGCGGTATTTAAACCGCCTAATTCAATTTCTTCAGTGGCTATACCGATGGTTTTGTCATACTCTTCCATGGCGTAATAGGTAAGAGCTATCTCATAGCGAGCCGAATGGTAATTGGTATCACCAGGATGTACCTTATTAAACTGTTTAAGCGCAGCTTCATAATCTTCATCTTCATAGGCTTTGTCGCCATTTTCTATGGCTTTGCCAGATGGCATGTAACTTAATTTGGATTGTGATTGAACCGAAAAGGTTAGAATTGCGAGTATTCCAAGTACGAGCGTTTTTTTTATCATGGTCGATTATTTATATTTTTGGAGTCATTGCCTCAATAATAAAACATCTTTTTTAAAAATAAGAGGATTCTTCTCACATCTTATTCATAATTAATTCACGATGACAAACAAAACCGTTTCAACGCAAACCATTACCTATTTTTTAGGTAAAACAGACATGTATCTTATTGATTTACTGCAAAAAGGATATTTCAATAATCAGCTACACATTTTAGATGCTGGGTGCGGAATGGGTCGAAATCTCTGGATGTTGGCTAAATTAGGGCATACTTTAATTGGAATCGACCAAAATGAAATCGCCATTAAATCGCTAAATAATGAGATTAATAGGTTGAAAATGGACCAAAACATATCCGCTAGAGTAGGGGAGTTGGATAATTTACCATTTACCGATAAGGAGTTTGATTTTGTTATTTGCAATGCGGTGCTACATTTTGCGAAAGATGTGTCGCAATTTGAACTTTGGTTTGCCGAAATAGTGCGCGTAGTCAAACCACAAGGGGTGGTATTTTTACGGTTTGTAAGTAGTCATACTATGGATGATTCAAAATCGTGGAATCAGGTAGTTAATTTACCCGATGGTAGTACTCGATTTGTGGTGAATGAAAGTTGGTTAAAGGAGTATTTAATTCCACGTTATAATTTAATTTATTCGGAGGAGTTTAAAACCGTAAATGTGGCCAATAAAAGGACAATGACTACCCTAGTTTTGCGCGCCAAATAAAATTTTGTTAATACTTATATTTAATTATTAATCAATCCAATAACGTACATTATCTAAATATTCATTTAATGGTGAATTGACAAATAAAGTGTAGTTTCAAAATCCGGTAATCCACTCAAAAACTAGCTGTAACTCAGAGCTATTTTTTAGTTAACAACAACCATGTTTTAACTAAAATTAATGTAGGTAGTGAGTAAACAAACAACTTGGGTTATTTTAGCATTTCATAACAACTAAAAGGGGTTCCTTTTTCGTTTGATTTGAGTACCGAACCAAGCAATATTGAAACAAAGGATTTGGACGATAAAATCGTTCCATTTTACCGTACTCGCTTATTTAAGTGGGGTATAGCTATGTTTTTTTTTATAAGCATTATTGTTTTCGGATTTGTTTGGTTTACAGAATATGTGGCTGGAAACCTTTTGGTGAGTCAAGTAGAGAGTCACACTGATGGAGCTTACACGGTAAGTTTTGATAAATTACGGATCGACTGGGCGAGGACTAAAATTAAAGTAATTAACCTGAAATTTCAACGCACAGATTTAGAGATAGATAGGGCAAAGGAATTTGCTTTTGAAGCGGAAAATACTTCGATTCAATTAGAAAATATTTTAGGCATTTATTACAACAAAGCCCTTCATGTAGTAAGAATAAAGCTAGATTCACCTGATTTTCAGGTAACCCAAAAGAGAAAGTCGCTCAAAAAAACCTCATTTAGTTTAGAAACAGGTGATTTATACAAGGTTCTTCAAGGGTTTGTAGAATCTTTTCATATTGATGATTTAGAGGTAAGTAACCTCCATTTCGACTACCATCAACCATTTAATTCTGAGCGAACCCATTTTACCGTTAATGATGTTTCTTTTAATATTGAGAATCTTCACCTCGATTCTAATTCCGTAGCACAAATTGACGGGTTCTTTTTTACCGAATCATTTTCATTGCAGATTAAAAATCAAGACTTTGAATTAGGAGATGGAGTTCACTCCATTCATTTTGATAGTCTTTCCTTATCTACACAATCCAACAATATTGAGTTGTTTAACTTTAGGTTACGCCCCATTGATTCAATTCAATTGAGAACGGATAGCACTTTTAACACCTATAATACGCAAGTGCCATACACGGGCATAATTGGATTAAACTTTTTGGAAGCCTACCAGCATAATGTGTTACATATTGATTCCATATTACTACGAGACTCCCAATTAAGCACTAATATAGCTTCTTTGAAACGAACAAAAAGCACTATGAAAGTGGATACTACGGTGAATAACCGTGTGTTAGCCTTGATTCTACATGTTTTTGACCGCGTAGAATTAAATCGGTTTTCGTTAACTAATGCCAAGCTTACCGCTGAATATGGGGATGGAGATACCGCAAAAATCAATCAGTTAAATATTGATTTCAATCAATTTAGTATTGATTCTAACGCCTTGAAATCCAATTCATATTACCCCGATTTTGCCGGAGCTAAAGTAAACATCAACAACCCAGAATTTACTTTGCCGGGTGGGAACGTTGTTAATGCGCAAGCCCTCTCTTTTTCTACGTATGACAGTATATTAATTCTAACTGAAGCAGTATTAAACACCTCCCAAAATTTGAATGGAAACGATTCTAAAATAAGTATAGAAGAGGTGAAATTGGTAGGGGTTAAACCCAAACAAATTCTAAAAGAGAGGGAGATAAACCTATCCAAAATGATAGTGTTAAAACCTGAATTACAAATTTTTGACAACCCTAATCTAAAGCAAAATAATTCCTTTTCTGTTGCTAAATTACTTGATGGTAAAATCAAACAATATCGAATCAACCAACTGCAAATTAAAAACGGAAAAGCTAATTTGATAACTCAAAATTATAAGAAAAGCCCACATCAAATAGGGAAGTTTAATTTGGAGTTAACCGATTTTGTTCTCAATGAAAAATCGATTAAAAGGAACCAATTTCTATGGTCACAAAACGCCAAAATGCATTTTGAGAATGTTCGGATTTTTATTAAGAATTTGCAACATTACGTAACAGCCGGTGCAATAAACTTAAATAGTTCTAACGGTTTAGTGAATGCGAATCGAATAACCATGTATCCAACCGTAAGCGATAGTAGTAAATTAGATGCTACCGTAAACGTGAAAGTTGCCCAATTTCAGACATTAGGACTTGATTTTAAAAACTTGCTTCATCTCCATAAATTGGATTTATCGAAATTTGTGCTAAAGGATGCTGATGGATTTATTAATCAACTCAGAGTAAAGTCTGACTCATTGGTAGACAGCACCAAAACGGGTTTTGGAAAAGTGATTGCGGACTTAGATTTAATTCACCTTGCAAACGTGGACGTGTCCAATGTTAATCTAGTTATTCAAAAACACGGAGTATCGTCCGTTAAATTCTCCAAAGCCTACGTGCAAGCAGATGATTTAGCTGCTATTCCTGACAGTGGAAAATCGGGAAACTATACCTTTACTTCCGATTCTTTGCAATACGGGGTAGAGCGGTTAATGGCGCCAATCCTGAAGGATCAGCACATGTTGTCTATCCAAAAAGTGAATCGGGCGACTGATTCATTAATGCATGTGGTAGGGTTTTCTATTCGACCAATTCCGGGTAAATTGATTTCCGATTCTGTTTTGAAAGTGACCAGCTACGTATCAAAAATGGAAATAGCTGGATTTCATACGCTCGAAAAAATCTTAACTGATTCTATTTCCGTTGGGTTTATTACGCTAGCCAAGCCCATATTACGTGTTCGATTACCCTTAAAGGATTCAGTAAATAAAAAGCCGTTTTACCTTCCAGAGGCTATACCGGAAGACTTCCTAAATGGAAAATTAGAAAGTTTTAAATTAGCAGGATTGGATATTATGGATGGAAATATATCCGTAGTAAAAGAAGGTGAAACCTATGCCGTTCGAAAACTAAATTTGCACACCACAGATGCCGAAATAGCCAAGAACTCCAGCTGGAGTGCAGAAAGATTTTTGTACGCAAAAGATTTTAATGTATCGATGGAGCAATTGGAATATCATATTCCAGGCTTTACGGAATGCCATCAGATAAACAGTTTACGTTATAATTCTCAGCAAAACATACTATCTATTCTTGGTGTTTACTTTAGCAATGTAAATTGGGAAGGGGTCAAACAAAAGCAGGATTTGAGCTTTAGTTTACCTTATGTCAACGTAGTTCATCCGGATATTTACCAGTATGTAACCGATTCTAATATTGTAATTGACAGAATTGAAACGGCTCATGGATTGATTGCCTTTAACATGTATAAAAATAAAGTGGTATCCTCCAAAAAGCCTTTTTCGTTTCCTACCGAAATTCCATCCACAATAAAAGGCTTTAAAAAGCTATCCATTCACCAAATTTCTGTCGATAAAATGGATTTTGAAATGCAGATGCATGCGAAAGATAGGGTGACCCCATTAGAATTAGACCAATTTTCACTACAAGTAGATTCGTTTCAGGTGTATCCAGGCCAACAAGTGGATTCTAATCGATTATTGTGGTCCAAAAATATTGAGTTAAATGCCGAAAACATTTTCACATTTGTAGATAACGGATTGTATGAATTGGGCGCGGATGAGTTTCGGTTCTCTACCCAGAAAGACACCATAGGCTTGAGGGGAGTGAGTTTTGCTCCAACGGTTAATCGCTACGAGTACGCGCTACATAAAGGTCATCAAACGGATGTTTTTAACATTAGCGTTCAACAATTTGGAGTGCAAGACCTAAATTATTTTGATTTGGTGTATGGCAAGAAAATTAATGGCGGTTTGATTACCTTAAACCAGCCTTCTATGGCGGTTTTAAAGGATAAGCGGATTCCACCGGCACCGTATAAAAGAAAAGAAATTATTCCGGAAATGTTTAAACTTCTCCCTGTAAAAATTACGTTCGATAGCATTTTAGTGAGTCAAATGAGGGTATTGTACGAAGAATTTCCAGAACATGGTCGTAGATCAGGAAATATCATGTTAAACCTTATGGATATTAAAGCAACCAACGTAACCAACGATACTGATGCGCTGAATCAAGATTCTACCTTAAGAATCTATATGAGTAGCAAATTATTAGATACTGCCGACATACAACTTTATCTGGAATACAACATGTTGAGTCCTATGAATAATTTCAAAATGTCTACCGAACTTGGTGAAATGGATGGCACAATTATTAACCGATATATTGAACCCACAGCTAATGCACGGATAGAACAATTGGATGTAGACCGAATGGAAATGAGTGTGATTGGTAATGATAGCGTGGCTGGAGGAAGAATGGGCTTTTATTATGACAACCTAAATTTCAGGTTTTTGAATCAGGAAGCTCAATCCAATCGTGGACTTGGACTAAAAAGTTGGGTAGGAAATTTTGTGGTTAAATCTAAAAACAAATATCACCCTATCAAACGTAGAGCGCCTTTATACTTTGAGCGTAATACTAATAAAGGATGGATTAATTACCTCATTAAATTAGAATTGACCGGACTTGGAAGCAGTGCTGGGTTGAAAACGAAAAGCTACAAAAAGCATCTTAATAGCAAAAACACGAAAGCTACGTGGAGAGCATTCGATAAAGAGTATAAATCTACACGAAAAGCACTAGTAAAAGCACAGAAAAAGGCTAGCAAAGCGGCACTTAAAAAGAAAGATTAGGTATTAATTATCTCGTTTTCTTTTAGATACCAAATCAGGCGAAAAAAAAATGATTTTTTTTTATCATTTTTACATTCTAAAATCTAGAATACAACTATATTTGCAGCCGCTTACAGGGCCTGGTAGTTCAACTGAATAGAATTCCACATTACGGCTGTGGCGGTTGCAGGTTTGAATCCTGCCCAGGTCACCAAGAATAAAAAAGCTCGATACATTTTGTATC